>Ga0207914_100016_pt1 | contig 122276 bp, 140 predicted proteins | sample DeeseametaMP2497_FD_184171 | JGI IMG/M metagenome (GOLD analysis project Ga0207914, IMG submission 184171) | Marine microbial communities from East of Antigua and Barbuda, Atlantic Ocean - MP2497 (SPAdes) | ecosystem: Environmental > Aquatic > Marine > Oceanic | place: East of Antigua and... | reverse complement strand
ATTGCGATATTGACGAAGCCCCCAGGATGATGGCAGGGCGCTTCCCGGCCGGGCGGGTATAGCTCAATGGTAGAGCACTAGCCTTCCAAGCTTGTGATGCGGGTTCGATCCCCGCTACCCGCTCCACCGCTAACATACATTGAGGCGTTCAGCGCCTGGCCGGTGGCGAGAGCCAGCATGTTGGCGATACGGCCGGTGGCTTCGACCTCGACGCCACGCCGACCTTCAGCGGGATAGACCGTGACACTGCCAATCAGCGCGCGAAGCTTGGGTATCGCCTCTAGTTGGGCGTGGCCGTTGCCGCTCAATGCTTCAGTCAGCACCACGATCTGGGCGCGATAGTCGTCTGCGATGCCGGGGTGCAGGGTGATCACTGGGCAAGCCTCCAGATCGGCCAGCTGGTGCGCAATGGCGTCGCGGTCGTTCCTTGCTTTCGACAGGATTGCGCGGATCTCGACGAACTCTTCGCCACCGTCGGCAACCGCGTTCACGAGTCGCTCCATTTTCGTGGTGGCTTCGCGGTGGCGGCGTTCCAGCTTGGCGCGCTGTTGCGCAACCTCTTGGGTACGTCGGCGGCGGCTCTCATGATATTCGCGCACATAGGCCGAGACGACATCCGGATGCAGCATGTCGTCGCGCAGGCCGTCCAGCACTTTCTGTTCATAGACATGCGTCTTGATCGTTCGATTGTTGGAGCACCCGCCGCCGTCCCGATGCTTGCCGCATGCCCATTGGTCGCGTCCGATCACGTTCCATCCGCCACCGCAGATGCCGCACCGGCCAATGCCAGAAAGCAAGCGCTTGGGGCGGCGGGCCATTTCGGGCCGGACCGTGCTGTAGGTGTTGCGCAGCTGCTGCACGGTGTCCCACGTCGCATCATCGATGATGCGAAGATCCGGCGCGTCGGCCTCGATCCAGTCGGCTTCAGGATTGGGGCGGATGCGTTCCTTGCGGGTACGCGGGTCGGCGACCTTGCTGGTCCGTTCATGGACGATCTTGCCGACGTATATCCGGTTTTGAAGCATGCCATTCTTGCGCTGGCGGTCACCGGTAATAGTGGAGCTGCGCCATGTGCCACCTGTCGGGCCGGGTATGCCTTCGGCATTCAATCCTGCGGCGATCTGGCGTGCGCTGCGGTGGGAGGCATATTCGCCGAAGATTCGGCGGACGATCTCTGCCTGGTCCGCGTCGATCGCGCGTAGGCCACGCACCAGGTCGCCGCGATCGTCGAGGCGGTTGGCTTTCTTGTAGCCGTAGGCAAGGCCAGCGGGCGATCGGCCGGAACGGACGGTACCGCGTTGGCCGCGCTTTACGTTGAAAGCGATGTCTTTCCGCGCCTGCGAATCGAGGAAGCCCTGCACCCAGCCCTTGATTTCGTCGATCTCGCCCTGGGAAAGGGTGAACAGGCGCGCGCCATAGTAGGACAGGCGTTCACGGATTGCGAAGCCGTCGCCCTGGTGTCGTGCGATACGGCTGGTCGATTCGGCAAGCACCTGATCGACGCCACCCTGTTCGACACGGCCGAGTAGGGCGTTCATTCCGGGGCGCTGATCTTCGCCTATACCTGCGGCGCCGCTGATTTCTGCATCGGTGAAGGTGTCGATAATCTGCCAGCCTTCGGCGGTGGCGCGCTCTCGACACAGCGCGATCTGGTCGGCGATCGACCGGCTATTTTGTAGATCGGTGCTGTATCGGGCGTAGATGATGGTCCGCATGTGCGGGGAATCCTGTCGATCGGGTGCGGCGGTCAAAGTCGCGCGCTTCGTCTGCGCGCGCAAGGGCGCGCACGAAATCTAGCAGCTCGACCGATGGTGGAGGGCGGAAGGGCGCGTTCATGCAGCCTCCGTCTTGTAGGGCGACCAGCCTATCGGGCGGACCCAGCGATAAAGGGCGAACAGGTCGGCGATCTTGTCGAGATTGGCATCGACAGTGTGATCAAGATTGGCGTCCGCCTTGTAGGCGGTGGCCCACGCGTTTCGCGCCATGATCTCTCGTTGCGGCATGCTCCACCATTGCAGTTCGCGCCGAAGGCATGTCGGGTCGCTGGCTTCCAATCCCGCCATCTGTTCGATGTTCGACCAGAGCGCATCGTCATAGCGCGCACGATCGGACGATCCCTCCCCGGCCGCTTCCCAAGCAGCCTTGCGGCGGGCGCGTTCGTCGCGCGCGATCTGGTGCAGCTGTGCAGGGGTGCGGGTCATTTCAGAAATGGACCAATCAGCGCGTCGGTGCGGGGCAGCAGCCAGGACAGCGCGGGGAAGAAGGTGAGCCAGACGGCCGCCAGCGCCACGCCAATCGCAAAGGGCGCGGCTGGCGAGAAGCTGGGGCGGTCCATCAGGCTGCCTTGGCCGGGGCGGCAGTTCGGACGTAGCGGGGGCTGCGGGCGTGGCCTTCGCCGATCCATCCATCTTTGTGCCAGCCCAAGCGACGCATGATGCGGACCAGGTGGCTATTGTCGGTAAAGCGGGGGATGCGGCCGGTCTGGGCATGCTCAATCAACTTGCGGCCCAGCGTATAGAGAGCGACCTCATTGGCGTCGCGCAGCAGCTTCGCGGTGAAGATTGCAATGCGGGTTGTCGCCTCGCTCATGTCCTGCGACGGCAGGATGGCATTGTGATCGGCCTCGACCGGATCGACCAGTTCGTCGATCGGCGCGCGGCGCGTCAATGCGGCCGACGGGCCGCCGCGGGTGATAACGGCTTGATCGCCGACATGCTGGAACACGCGCCAGTGCAGGCCTTGGAACAAGGCGAGACTACCAGGTAGGGGAAATTGAGTACGAAGCTGGAGCATAGATGCCTCCCGTTGATGACGGAGACAGAATTACGATTTCCGTAATTGAACGTCAATACGATTTCCGTAATTTATGCGTTGGCTTTGGTTTTCCACAGGTTTTTAAGATCGGTCAGGTTGATATATGTTCGTTTTTTGTTCTCTATAGGGGGCAATACGAATCAGGAGGCGTGCTTGCAGGAGGTCGTTTGGTATCGGGCAATGTGCTTTGCTACAGCGGTTGGACCGTGGAGGAATTGCAAGCAGAAGATGCGTCGCGATCTTATTTCGCACGGTCTAGGCAGCTACGACGAATGGGGAGCTTTTTACGTCACCGTGCCAGGCGACGTACAGATCCGCCGTGAGAAAGTTCAATCTAGAGCGGCTTGATCCGGGCTTATCGTAATAAGGACGACCCTGCCGACGATCGTGTAATCACGGTCGGTAACTGAGATTAGAGAATGGTCTGGATTTGTCGAACAGGGAACAAGTCGAGCTGGCCCGTCCCGATATTGCTTGAACGTGACCTCGCCATCTGGATTGCGAACGACGTAGAGCCATTTGTCAAATAGATCGGTATCGTCCGGGTCTATGACAATCTCGGCGCCATCCTTAACAATTCGGTCCATTGAGTCGCCGACAACCTTCAGCGCATATGCGTTAGGACGCGTGCCTGGTAGCGCCACTTGAATGTACCTGCTGACATCTCGGACAGCCTCGCGCCAAGGCCCGCCTGGAACCTCGCCCAGCAAGGGAATAGAACTAACTGGCTTTGCGCCATCAGGAATTGCCAGCACTTGGGCGTCGGTGGATATCCCAAGCCATTTCGCCAAAGGCGCTATTTCTTGCGTCTGAATCCGTCGGCCACCTTTCAGCATTTCAGTGACGCGCGCCGGAGCTATGCCCAGATGCTCGGCAACCGCCTTCTGAGTGAACTTGCCGTCGGAAAGCTGCGATCGCAGTTGGGCTATTAATTCTTGAGTAGATATCACCCGCGCACATTGCGAAAATCGTAACTCGCGGTCGATAACGAACATCGTAATTTCCCACTTGCATTGGAATTACGGAAATCGTAATTCAGTCCCATGGAAACGGCATCTGACATCATTGACGCATTGGGCGGCACTAGTGCCGTCGCTCGCGAACTCGACCTCCCACCTTCCACCGTCTCCAGCTGGAAGAGCGGCGACCGCATTCCGAAGTGGAGGAAGCCGGGCGTTCAAGCGATGGCTGATCGCCTCAATATCGATATTTCTCCTGTACCGTCATCGGGAAAAACCCCCTCCGAATCCCCCTCGATCGGGGAGGCTGCATGATGACACCAGTCCTCGAAAAACTCGAAGGGGTGCGTTTTCTGCATTGTGCAGAGCCGACGCCCGGTGCGCAGGTCGATCCTGCTCGCATCCGACTGGTGTTCGGTGGGGAGCCTTCTTTAGCGCGCCCGCTTCCCTCCCGCCTCTATGTGGCGATCCGCAGCGAGGAATGCGGCCGCAAGATCGGTGACCTGCTCCTCGGTGAGGCTGGCGAACAAGGGTACTCGATTGACATTGAATGTCAGGCGACCTTCGAAGGTGGCTCCCCGCTGGGCGATCTGGAAACGAATACCCTCGACGGGGTGAGTGATGTCGCGACCCTGTGCTTCATGCACATCGGAAACTGCCGCGAGCAGTTTGGTGGCGAGTTCCACGGCGGCAGCGGTGCTGATCAGGTGCCCCTCAGTGAGGTCCGGAGTGAGAATGCCAATCTTTCCGTCGTGCCGGACGACGCTGGGGATGAGGTCGTCAGCGAACGCGGTGATCATCAAATAGCCCTTCGTGTGAGTCGTGGTGACCGCACGATAGTCCCCGGCGGACCGGCAACAAGTCCGGTTGTGAATAGCCGTTACCGTTTCGCCGGGGGCAACTGACCATGGCGCGGGGCGATATCAGCAGCGGCGAAAAGGCCCTGGCGCTGGCGACCAAGCGCGCGATCGAGGCGGCAGGCGGGCTTGAGCCATGCACCGACGAAACTATGGTCGGGCGCAGTCAGCTGTCGCGCTGCGGCAGCGTGAATGATCGTGACAGCATCACTATACGCGACGCGGTGACGATCGATCTGCTGGGCCAGCGGATGGAGGGGCATCCCTTCATCGTGCGGGCGCTTTGCCGCCAGCTGGGCGGCGTATTCGTCCAACTGCCTGAGCCGCAGGACGATGCGGACGGCCTGACGCTGACCGTGGTCGAACTGGCCGGTGAACTGGGCGACCTGTCCGACAGCGTGCGGGGCGCCTTGTGCGCGCGCGGTGACGCCGGATCGTCGATATCGCCCAGCGAGAACGACGCGATCCGTGCGGACATTCACGAAATGCAGGAGACGTTGGCGGCCATGGACCGCCGCCTTCAGGCAGCAGCGGAGGGACGATGATGATGGCGGGCGCGCAGCGTACTCCCGATCAAATGAGCCGCTGGGCCGAACGGGCGCTCCCCGGAGAGGATGTGGTCTATTCGACCGGCGTTCGTCCGGCAGAAAAGATCGGTGCCGCCGTCCGCGCGATGCGCGATTCCGGTGTGGTGGCTCTGACATCGAAGCGGCTGAGCGCCGAGCAGGGGGGTGGGTTCCGCTTCATCGCCCAACGGCTGGCCGATCCGCGGCCGTCCCAGCATGTTCGCAAGGCCGCACCGCGCGGCCGCTTCGCACCCGCATCGGACGATGCGAAGCGCACCACGCGCATGGTGCTGCGTCAGCTGGCCCGCGCGGCCAAGCGGGCCGAACCTTGCCCGACCAATGCGGAACTGGCGCGCGCGGTCGGGCTGAAGGACGCGGTGGCGGCCTCCTATCGTGTGCGTCGGCTGGTGAAGGACGGGGCGATCGTCGTCGAAGAACCGTCGCCCCTGGAGCGGCGCGTGGTGACGATCGTCGCCAGTGGCCTGCGCACGCGGAGGGCCAAGCTGTGAGCTTTATCGACATGGAGATTACCCGGCGTCACTTCGCCACCCGCTACGTCAATGTTGGGCGGGCGATGCTGGCCAATCTGGCCGATATGTATGGCGTCGATTTCGACGTCGCCGAGAATTGGGCCGACGCGATCGATCGCGAGGCCATCCCGAATAGCGCCACCCTCGACCCCGAGGATTCCCGTAGCGGCGCTGAACCTCTGGGGGCGGCCTGCACAGCCGCCCCCAGCTTTTCCCATTCCTATCCCGTCGGGTCGCGACGCGGATCGGGCGCGGCGGCGATCCCCCCTGCCGCTGCCGCGCCCGAACAATTTCCCAAAGCATAAGCCGGTCACCGGCGCACAACAGAGAAGGACGTCCCATGCCCAGAGCGAAGAAAGTGGCGCCGGTTGCGCCGGTGATTGATAGTGAAGCCGTCGTTGCGAAAATCAGCGGTATCGACATGATTCCGCTGGGTCGCCTGATGCGCGCGCCGGAAAATGTTCGGCACACCGATAAGGCGGTCGATGTCGAGAGCCTGGCCGACGACATCGCCGCGCACGGTCTGTTGCAGAACCTGATCGGGTATCGGGGCGACACAGATATCGATGCCGCTGCAATCTACATCGTGGGGGGCGGGCGGCGATTGCAGGCATTGGATCTGCTGTATCGTCAGGGTGTCATCGACCATGATTTCCTGGTGCCGGTGCTGCTGCGCGCTGCGACCGATGCGATCGACCTGTCGCTTTCGGAGAACCTGGCGAAGCGCGATATGAACCCTGCCGATGAGTTCCTGGCTTTCGAAGCGCTCATGAAGCCGGGTCTGTTGGCGCCCGCCGATCTGGCAAAGCGGTTCGGTTTTTCCGAACGCTATGTGAAGCAGCGGCTGCGGCTGGCCGCGCTAGCACCGGAAATTCTGGACGCGATGCGGCAGGGCAAGCTGACGATCGATGCCGCCCAAGCCTACGCTTTATCGCAGGATTGCAAGCTACAGCTGAAGGTTTTTGCGGCGGAAGAGAAGAAGGGCAGTTGGGGCCACGGCGTCCAGTCGATCCGGTCTGGCATCATCAATGCTGTTATGACTACTGGCGATCCGCTGTTCAAGTTTGTGGGCAATGCTGCCTATGAAGAGAAGGGTGGCCGGTATGAGGATGACCTTTTCGGTGACGCGGACAATTATAGCGGCCGGAAACTGATCGACCCCGACGTCGTCATAGCTATCGCTTCGTTCCGCGCAGATTTCCAGATGGCGCGTATCCTGAAGGACGCCCAGCGCGATCATCCCGCGACCAGCGATGTCATCCTTGTGCCGGGATTGCGGCTGGGCAAGGTGCCGAAGCCGCCGAAAGGTTATGAAAAGGTCGATCGACCCTATTACCGCACCGACGTGCCAAGCATGCCGGAATTGCGCTCGAAGGCCGATGAAGCCGGTATCGGCATCTGCGGCTACGCCGGGGTCAACCATGAAGGCAAGCTGGTGCTGGACGAAGGTTTCTTCGTGCCGAGCGGCCGCTTGGCCGAACTGATTCCTGCCCGCGAGGAAGCACCGGGGAAGTCTGATCAGGAACGGCAAGCCGAGCGGCGCGCGGCTGCGATCGAGCAATGCCGTTTGTTCCTGGCGGCCGACAAGGTCAATACGGCGATGAAGGATGGCGATGTGACGGGCCGCCGGTTCTGGGGCAGTCTCCGCCCACCGCTCGGCCGGATGTTTGAATATGACGATATCGGACCAGCCTATTCTGTGCAGCAGTCGATTATCGTCACACAGGATGAGGTCGATCGCGTTTCGTTCGAGGATGCCGAAGCTGAATTTGAGCGACAGGAAGCGGCGGCCGTCGCGCAGCGCGAGGCCAAGGAAAAAGCGGATGCCGCCGCCGCCGAGGCCAAGGCCGCGCGCATGGCCGAGATATTGGCGGTGGACCCGGTACCCGCCGTCATTCTTGTCGATGGCATCGCGCATTTCCGTTGGGAAAGCGGCGCTTACAGCGATGAGCGCGAGTTGGACGCGGGTGACGACGTCAATTACGACAGCAGCTTCTATGACGATCTGGAAGAGTTGCTGGAAAGCACAGGCGTTGTCAGCCTGACCTGGGCAACGATCGATGCCTTTGATGCTGATCCGCATACCGACAATGCCGTTGCCCAATTGGAAGAGGTGCAATGAGCGGCGCGCCAAAAGTGCAGCCGCAGCGCGGCCAGCGGCCCAGCCTGGAGTTTCGCCCGATCGCAGATCTGATGATCGACGATAGCTACCAGCGCTCGATCGACACCGGGCCGAGCCAATCGCTGGTCAAGCGGATCGCGCGGGAATGGGATTGGGGCCTGTGCCAGCCTCTGAATGTCGCGCGACGGGAAGACGGCGTGCTGTATGTGATCGACGGCCAGCATCGGCTGGCGGCGGCGCGGGTGCGTGGCGACATTTACGACCTGCCGTGTGTCGTGATCGCATCCGGATCGGCCCATGAAGAGGCCGCATCGTTCGTGGCGCTGAATCAGCAGCGGCGGCCGCTCAGCAAGCTGGATCTGTTCAAGGCGGCGTTGGCGGCTGGTGAAACCGAAGCGTGCGTGATCCAAAGCGCGCTGAACGATGGCGGCATGTCGGTTGCGAAGACATCCAATCCGGATGTCTGGAAGCCGGGGCAGGTGAGCAATATCGGCGGGCTGGAGCATTGTGTGCGCCAGTATGGCGAAAAGATCCTGCGCACTTCGCTCCTGGCGGCGTCGGTTGCCTTCCATGGTCAGGTGCTGCGCTATTTCGGCACGATCTTTCCGGGGGTCGCGGCTGGCGTCGCCACCCATGGCGTGGAGCATGCCGACATGATCGCGACCGTGCTGGGCGGCAATGAACAGACGGATTGGCGCGACGATATCAACCGCGCCAAGGCCGATCACCCCAATCTGAACATGCGCGATGCGGCCGTCCTGGCTGTCGGTCGCGCCATAGCCGAAGCGCTGGAGGGCTGAACCAATGACCGAAGCAACGGACGCAATCGTCCACGCCATGCAGACCAGCCCGGCGCCGGAGGGTGGTTGGACCATGCCCACGCTGCGCCACATGGTTCATTTGTCTGTAGGCAGTTTCGCCGCTGCCGTGATGCAGCTGCGACGTGAAGGGAAGATGCACCCGTATGAATTGTCGCTGAGCCGCGCGATGTGGCCGGTGGACGCAGTACCGGACGAAGCCCCGGCGCCGACGCTAGCGCAAGAGGTTGCGGCCGAGGTCGAACAGACCATGGCACGGCGCGACGCTGCGCGGACGTATAGCCATAGCGGCTATGTCGGGTCGGCACCGTCGGCCGGTGCGCAGGTGCAGGAAAAGGCGCTGGACGGAGCGCCCCAGCTGGCCGCCAGCATCCTGCGCGATCGGTGGGGACCGACGTGGAAACGCCTGTGCCGCCATGCGCAGGAAACCGGGCAAAAGCCGGTGACGGCGATGATCGCCCTGCTCGACAAGGGCCTGGACGCGGAGACGGCTGCATGATGCAGGTTCCCGTCAAGCCGCTGCGCGCAGCGCTGAAGGCGATCAAGGATGTGGTCGAAGCGAGAGCGACGATCCCGATCCTGAGCAATGTTCTGGTGAAGTCCACGCCGGGCCAGATGTTCCTGACCGCCACTGACCTCGACATCATGGTCGAAAAAACGGTTGATCTGGAAGATGCAGGGTCGAACACCGCCATGGATTTCTGTGTCGATGCGGGCACGCTGGCGTCGATCGCGGCGAAGCTGCCAGCGGACGGCGTGGCGACGATCGACACGGACGGCAATCTGGGCATAACGATCAAGTGCGGCCGGGCGCGGTTCAAGCTGCCGACATTGCCCACGGTCGATTTCCCGATGATCGCGGCGCGCGACTGGGATGCGGAATGGGAGCAGGATGCGACCAAGCTGATCGCGATGATCGAAAGCGTGCGCTTTGCTATTTCAACAGAAGAGACGCGCTATTATCTGAACGGGATCTATGTCCATGTGCCGGACGGATCGGCGTGCCAGTTCGCCGCCGCGACCGATGGCAACCGGCTGGCCCGCTTCCACCTGGACGTCGCGGACGGCGCGGAAGCGATGCCAGGCGTGATCCTGCCGCGCAAGGCAGTCAAGGTGCTGGCCGCGCTGCTGGACGAAGAAGGCGGCAAGGTTGGCGTCAGCGTCAGCACGTCAAAGTTCCGGTTCGAAATCGGCAAGACGGTGCTGACGGGCAAGACGATCGACGGGACGTATCCAGACTATACGCGCGTCATCCCCGCCGCCAATCCGCATGCGGCATGGTTCCATCCGAAATCGTTAATCGAGGCGGTCGAGCGGGTGCTGACGATCGCCAGCGACAAGACGCGCCTTATCGCGCTGACCTTTGCCGACGCTGTGCTGACGCTTTCGGTCGCCAGTCCGGAGAATGGCACGGCCAGCGAAGAAGTCCCGGTCGAGTATGACGGTCCGGATCTGAAGATCGGTTTCAATGGCGGCTTCCTGCTGGATGTGCTGCGCCATCTGGTCGGCACAGATGCTGAAGGCGGCCGGGCGCAGGTGATGCTGAACGACGCTGCCGCACCATCGCTCTGGCAGCAAAGCGACGATGCGGCGCGGCTGTACGTCCTCATGCCGATGAGGGTTTAGATGGACAGGCGAGTAATCGTTATGGCTGACGTGCCGATCCCGTACGGTGCGGAGGTGCTTGTGCGTGGTTGCCGCGCCAGCCTAGCACCTCGGGATCTGGTCAACGCGCGTGTGGTCCGCCGACCAATCTGGCTCGGTGAAGAAGAAATCATACCGGCTCGCCGTACGTTTGCGGTTGAAATGTTGGATCGGCCTCGGGATCTGCAAGCATTGGCAGATGGACCGATCATGAATGCGACAGGCCTTTTCCTGCCAGCGGGACGTATCAGCTGGGCCGAGGCTAAGGCTCGTGAAGATTCGGTCATTGTGAGGTGTCCTGTATGACCGGCCTCTTCCCCGAAGCGCCGATCGCGGCGGCGTCTCCCAAGGGCCTGGGCCGGATGATGGCTGGCGGCGCGAAGGTCGAGCGCCAGGGCAATGACTATTATCCCACGCCCGCGACGGTGACGCGCGCTTTCCTGGCGGCTGAGCGGATACATTTGCTCGACGCTGTCGATCTGGAGCATGCGGTCTGGGAACCGTGCGGGCGCGGCGGCGCGATTGCGGCCGAGCTGGAGGCGGCAGGTTTCGCGACGATCGCCACCGACCTGGTTGCAGATCCCGCGCATCGCGTGACGCAACAGAATTTGCTGACATGTCGGCGCGCGATGTCACCGGTGGCTGTCACCAATCCGCCCTTCGCCATTGCGGCCGAGATCATCCGGCACCTGTTGGGCGAACTGGACTGCCAATATGTCGCGCTGCTGCTTAAATCGAGTTTCTGGCATGCCGAGACACGCACCGGGCTGTTCCGTCGTCACAAGCCTGCGCGGATCTACGCGCTGAACTGGCGGCCGGACTTTCTGAGGCTGGGCAATCCGACCATGGACGTGATCTGGGTCGTTTGGGATGCCAATAGCATCGGTCCCTGCCAGTTCGATATTCTGACGCCGTTCCGCGCGCCGGATCTACTCGGCGACGCCAGCCAGTAGGCCAGCATCACCGCATCGCTGTTGTTTTTTAGCCTGATTTTCGGGGTGGGTTTTCGTGTCTCTATCAACCGCGTTCCTGGATGAAATTCGCTCCCGCACCACGCTGTCAGCCCTGATCGGGCGCAGCCTGAAACTGGACAAGGCGGGCAATGAATTCAAAGCCTGTTGCCCGTTCCATGGCGAAAATACGCCTAGCTTCACGGTCAGCGACGACAAAGGGTTCTATCATTGCTTCGGATGCGGCGCGCATGGCGACGCGATCAGGTGGCTGACCGACCATGACGGCATGGACTTCATCGATGCGGTGAAGGATCTGGCCGCGTCGGCCGGGTTGGACATGCCCGCACGATCGGCGGAGGACGTCCAGCGATCGGCCGCGATCGGCAATATCCATGATGTGCTTGCGCGCGCGGCGGATTGGTATGCGGCGGAGCTGGGCGCGACGCCAGCGGCTCAATCTATCCTGCGACATCGGGGGGTGTCGGCCGCATCGATCGAGAAATTCGGATTGGGCATCGCGCCGTCGCGTCGATCGGTGTCGGCCTGCGGTGTACCAGCGCAGATGTTGGAAGCTGCCGGGCTGCTGATCGATACCGACGATGGCTATAGGGATCGGTTTCGGACGCGGATCATGGTGCCTGTCCATGATCCGCGCGGCCGGGCGGTGGGGTTCGGCGCGCGGGCGACGTCTGATCGGCAGGACGCTAAATATCTGAACAGCCCGGCGGCCGATCACTTCGACAAGGGCAGGTTGTTGTTCAACCTGCATCGGGCGGCACCGGCGGCGCGTGTCGCGCGTCGGCTTGTCCTGGTCGAAGGCTATTTTGATGTCATCGCGCTAGATGCGATCGGTATCGAGGAAGTCGCGGCGCCGATGGGCACGGCACTAACACCCGCGCAGCTGATGCGCGCCTGGCGCCTGGTTCATGAGCCTATCCTGTTGATGGATGGCGACGCGGCCGGGCGGAAGGCGGCTTTGCGCGCGTGCGAAACCGCGTTGCCCGGTGTCGGGCCGGGCGGGTCGCTGGCGATCGCCATGTTGCCAGAGGGACTGGACCCAGACGACCTGGCGCGTCGGACTGCCGAAGAAGATGGTGGCCGCGATGGTGTCGAAGCGGTGTTGGCGCAGGCGCAACCGCTGGTCGATTATTATTGGAACGCCATGCTGGCCACGCCCTGGGCGGTGACGCCGGAAGGCAAGGCGACCCTGTGGAAGCGATTGGCTGGCGCGGCCGCCGGTATCGCCGATGGAGAGACGCGGGCGCAGTATCTGAGCGACTGGCGCGCGCGCTTCGACGCCAAGTTCCCCCCGCCCCCGCCGGGGTTGGCAGAAGAGGACATGCTTCCAAATGGAAGTGTGGAGGCATCGCTATCCGATCAGGGGCCGGGGGTGCAGGCGTTGCTGAAGCGGGTCGCTGCGGCATGGTTGTTGCGACAGCTCGATGCGCAAGTGGATACACCCAAGGGCCTGGGTCGCATCGTTTATCGCATAGGGACGCGGGTGTCTGCCGGTTTGATCGAAGAGGGCGACGGCCGCGACATGGTGGCCCAGCTGGGGCGTGATTGTCCCGACGCCAAGGCGGAGGATATCGACAAGTCTTTCGCCGCTGGTGTCGATCGGCCTTATGACATTGGGGGCATGTTGCTCGATATGCGTCTGGCGACATTTCAGCGCACGGACATGGGCAATGCCGAGCGCTGGTTCGCGCGTTTCGGTCGCGACTATCTCTATACGACGGCCAAGGGCTGGCTTGGATGGGACGGTCGCCGATACCGGGTGCTGAATCAGGAAAAGGACGTGACGCCTGCTGAGGTCATGGCGTCGGTGTTTGAGATGGTGCGCGCGATCCAACGGGAAGCCGCCTTCGTTCGCGACACCGGCGTCGACCATCCTGGCGTGATCGTCGATGCTGATAGTCCAATCCGTGAAAAGTCGCATCAGCGCCTGCATGTCGAGACGGGCCAGCATGATGACGGCATGGATAGCGTCGTGGATTACAAGGGCGGCAAGGCCGTCCTGCTATCCGACCTGATCGGGCGTTGGGGCCGCGCTTCGGAGGCATCAGGCCGGATCGGCTGCATCGCCAACCTTGCCAAGCGATGGTGCACGGTCGAGTTGTCGGCGTTCGACACCAATCCGATGATCCTCAATTGTCTGAACGGCACGCTGCATTTCCACCGAGGGCAGGACGGCGAACGCGGTTCGGTCGATCTGCGGCCGCACGATCGCGGCGACATGCTGACCAAGCTGGCCGCCTGCGACTATGATCCGGATGCGGAACGCGCCGAGTGGGACAAGTTCGTCCTGTGGGCGCAGCCGAAGGACGGCCGTCGTCGCTACCTACAGCAATGGATGGGCTATAATCTGACCGGCGATACCGGTGAACAGATCTTCCACATCTGGTGGGGACCGACGGCCGCGAACGGTAAATCGACCTTCGGCAATGCCTGTCGGGATGCGATCGGCGATTATGGCGACATCATCAACGTCGAAACCTTCCTGGACGAGGGAGGCAAGAAGCGCGGGGACGCGGCTACGCCCGACCTGGTGCGGTTGCCGGGCGTGCGCTTCCTGACGTCGGGCGAAGTGCCGGTCGGCGCCAAGATCAATGAAGCGCTGATCAACACGGTCACCGGTGGCGACGGCATGAATGTCCGCGACAATTTTCGGTCCTTCTTCCGGTTCTTCCCGATCTTCAAATGGACGCTGTGGTGCAACGAGATGCCCGCGATCCCGCGCGGCACCGAAGGCATCTGGCGACGGGTGAAGGTGGTCCTGTGGGAATCGCACCTGGAGCCGCATCAGCGCGATCGATCGCTGCCAGACAAGCTGAAGCGGGAACATGCAGGCATATTGGCATGGATGGTCGAGGGCTTGCTCGATTGGATGGACCATGGGTTCATCGAGCCGGAGGACGTCTCTGCGGCGTCGGCCGACTATAAGGACGACAGCGACCCGCTGGCGGGATTCCTGCGCCTATGCACTGAGCCTGATCCGAATGGTCGGGCACAATCATCGCATCTGCACGAATTGTTCAAGGCCTGGGCGAAAGCGACGGGCGGCCCGGAATGGCAACAGCGCGGCTTCACCAGTGCGATGAAAGGGAAGGGGTTCTCCACCAAGCAGTCCAACGGGATGCAGTGGCAGGGCCTCAAGATGACCAAGCAGGTCAGCGACTTCGTGGATACGCACGGCAACGTCGTCACATACCACGACGATCAACCACCCGATCCGGATCAAGACGGCATCGCTCCGCCCGGCGACGACATCGTGCCGGGGTGGAGCTAGAAAAAATACCTTCCAGAATGGAAGGGTCGCGGAAGCATCATTGGAAGGGAAAGCGGCGGATTTGTGCGCCTTTGGAAGGACTGGAAGCAGTTTGAAAACGGCATCGTAGGCGCGGGCGTGTGTGCGCGGGCGTATGTGATGCTAGAATATTCAAATAGCTTCCATTCCTTCCATTCCTTCCAAAATACAGAATTACTTAAGGCTTTTCAGTGGGTTGTTTAGTGGAAGGATTTGGCATGATGGTTCCGGCGATGGAAGGTTCGATTTTCTGGGCCTTTGCCGATGTCGAGGCGCGGTTGGTCGAGGCGATGCAGTTCCAATGGCGGACGGAGAGCGGGACGTGGGGTTTCGCCAGCGATGGTCCGTGGCACTTGATCGTGCGCGACTGGTGGGATTGGGCGGCGCATGAGGATAAGCCGGTGCCGCGCATCCCTCTGTCTCGTGAGCAGCTGGCGCGCATGGAAGAGGCCTCGGCCTGGCTCGCCCATGCGCCTGAGCGCGATCGTAAGCTGGTTGTGCTGGCTGTCACGGCGCTGGCGGCAGGGCGCAAGGTAGTGCCGTGGCGTGCGCTTCGGACCCTGTTGCGGGTCAAGCCGGGTGAGGACGCTCTGCGCAAGCGCTATGCGGTCGCGATCAATGCGATTTGCAAAAGGCTGAATGGCGCAGAAATGCGCGCATAGACACGGCGCAAGGGGTAGAATGTTGCATCATGCTAATAAACAATTTCCGTCTTTTCCCTCAAATCGGGTAGTTGGGAACTACGCTGGTGACGGACCTTTATCCGGGGCAGGCGTGACGCTTCTCTCCACCTACAGCGCCCCGCTTGGCCCTTGCCCAGCGGGGCGCTGTCGTTTCAGATCGTGTGACATGGGACGCTTGGCGAATATCAAACCGGTACTCGGCTCGCTGCGACCGACGATCGGACGCTTGCCTGGTCGCGATGCATACGAGGCCGACAGGCGCGAAGTGACATGGCGTGGATGGTACAAGCTGGCACGGTGGAAACGCCTGCGGCTTGCGATCTTCGAACGCGATCTGTTCACATGCCAGATGGCCGGGTGCGACAGGATCGAAGGCAACACGTCGCTGTTGGTCGCGGACCATAGGGAGCCGCATCGCGGCGACGAACGCCTCTTCTGGGACGAACGCAACCTGCAGACCCTCTGCAAGCCGTGCCACGACGGAGCGAAGCAGCGGGCCGAACGGCAGGAGGCATGACCCCCCCCGGGGGGGGTGAAAACGCGGGAAGGGCTTCGGCCTGGGGACCGCTAACGATCTCACGCAGGGATTTTTTATTTTGGGCGACGTGTTTTTGGACGGATTGACCGACCTGTTCGGTGACCCCGTGCCCGCGTCGCGAGGCAAGAAGGGGCGCCCACCCCATGTGCCAACCGCAGAAAACCGCCGTTTTGTAAGTCTTTCTTTGGCCTGCGGCCATGACGAAGAGGCCATCGCCGCCGCGCTTCGCATCACGACCAAGACGCTGAGCCGCCATTATTTTCACGAGCTTGAAGGCAAGCGATCCGCTCGCCTGCGGCTCGACATGAAGAACATGTCGGCGCTGGTTGCGAAGGTCGACGAAGGGAGCGTCTCCGCGATGGCCCAGCTGGACCGCAAGATCGAGCGGATCAAACAGCAAGAGACAGCCAAGAAATATCAGCAGCGGTCGCCGGACCCTGTGCCCGCACCGACGGGGAAGAAAGATGCAGAGCGGGCGGCGGCTGCGAAGGTTGCCGGGAAATATGCCGCCCCTAGCGCACCGACGATAAACTGATCCGATGCGTCCTACGGAATGGTCCACCGCCTGTCCCGATTGGGAGGAGCGGATCGTCCGTCGCGAAAGCATGGTCCCGGCGCCGCTTTTCCTTGACGAGGCGGCAGCCGCGCTCGACGTCTTTAAGGGCCTGCGCATCGCGGACGTGATCGGGCAACCGACGTTCGGTGAAGCGTGTGAGCCATTTGTATTCGAGTTCGTCGCGGCGATCTTCGGCGCCTATGACGCCAGCAGCGGTCGCCGACTGATCCGTGAGTTCTTCCTGCTAATCAGCAAGAAGAACACAAAATCGACACTGGCTGCCGGGATTATGGTCACCGCGCTGGTGCGCAATTGGCGGCACTATAACGAATTGCTCGTGCTCGCGCCGACGAAAGAGGTTGCGGACAACGTCTTTGATCCTGCCATGGGCATGGTCCGGCTTGACGAAGATCTTTCGACGATCCTCAAGATCGTGGAGTCGGAGCGCACGATCAAGCATTTGGTGACGCATGCCGAGATGAAGGTCGTTGCCGCCGACAGCGGCATCGTCAGCGGGAAGAAGGCCGGTTTCGTTCTGGTCGATGAGTTGTGGAAGTTCGGCAAAGATCCAAAAGCCAGCAACATGCTGCTGGAAGCGACGGGCGGGTTGCTCAGTCGCCCGGAAGGTTTTGTTGCGTTTCTGACCACGCATTCCGACGAAGCGCCCAGGGGCGTGATGAAGGAGAAGCTGGACGTTTATCGCGCCATCCGGGATGGAACGGTTGCCAACCCGCGCAAGCTCGGCCTGCTTTATGAGTTTCCCAAAAAAATGTTGGAGGCCGAGGCATATCTCGATCCCGACAACTTCTACATCACCAACCCTAATCTCGGCCGATCGGTCGATGTAGAAACGATCCTCGAAAAGTTCGATGAGGCCAAGCTAGGTGACCCCGGAGCGCTACAGGCGTTCCTTGCGAAGCACCTTAATGTCGAGATCGGCACGCGGCTCAGTCGGGATCGCTGGACCGGCGCTGAATTTTGGGATGGCGCGATAGATCGGACCATCACGGTCGATGAACTTATCAGGCGTTGCGAAGTGATTGTGGCTGGCGTCGACGGCGGCGGCCTGGACGATCTTCTGGGACTTTGTCTGATCGGCCGCGAAAAAGGCTCCAAGCGCTGGCTAGTATGGTGCCATGCCTGGGCGTGGTCGATCGTCTGGAAGCGTCGTCAGGATATCGTCACCAAGCTCAATGAGTTGATGGCTGAAGGATCGTTGACCCGTTGCGAGATGGTCGATGAGGATCTAGCCGCCGCCGAAATCGGCGCTGAAGAAGTCGAAGAGGGCGAAGTCGAACAGGCCGATTTGACGGAGGATGTTCGTGGTGTCGTGGAAATCCTGGTGAAAGTTCGCGACGCGGGACTATTCCCGGAGGGTGGCGCGATCGGGCTGGACCCGATGGGGGTCGCCGCGATCGTCGATGAGCTTTCGTCGAACGGTTTCGACAGCTCGACCCAATTGATGTCCATCCCCCAGGGCTACAAGCTCAGTGGGGCGGTTAAAGGATCGGCAAGAAAGCTAGCGGCCCGCACTATGCGACATGCTGGCACGGCTTTGATGCAGTGGTGCGTCGGCAATGCGAAAATGGAGCCGCGCGGCACCAGCGCGGTAGCGATCGTGAAATCGTCGCCAGGCGCGAAGATTGATCCGCTCGCGGCAATGTTCAACGCGGTGACGCTCATGACACGAAATCCCGAGGCCGCAGGCGGCTTCATTTATGAAGAAAGGGGCATGTTGGTAATCTGATGCCCAGCCCTGACGACTATATCCGCGCCGCCAATGGTCGGTACAACGCCTCCGATGGCCGCACCGCCATTGCGCCGGTCGCTGGCCGCCCCGCGCCGTCCAACGTGACCGATGGCCGCTTTTTTGGCGATGAGACCTGGACCACGCTGGCATCGGCGATCCCCGTCGAAGCGAACACGGCCGAGACGGCAGCCCGCGTCGCCGCCGTATTCTTCTGTGTGTCGATCATCGCCGAGGCGGTGGGTAGCCTATCGCTTGAGTTTAAGGACAATAACGGCCCTCGGAACGACTTCCCGCTGGCCAATGTGCTGGCCTACGAACCGAACCATCTTCAGACCGGCGCTGAGTTCTGGGCATCTATGGCATTCACCTGTGTTCTTCGCGGTGAAGCATTCGCCGAACCAACGGTAGGCATGGATGGTCTGGAGATCTGGGCGCTCGACCCACTCCGCACTGTCTCCACTTGGGGCGAGCGCAGCCTGACCGTGGACTATCAGCCCGAGCGAGGTTCACGCCGTCGTCTGCTGCCGCAGGAGCTGTTCTGGTTCACTGGCCTTGCTGACGGCGGCTTGCGGCCTCTCACGCCCTGGAAGCAGGCCAAGGGCGCAATCGACTTCCAGCTTGCGCTGGAGGTTGGCGCGCGCGCCTTCTTCCGCAACGATCGCCGTCCCTCGGGCATCGTGACGACCGAAGCGAAACTGACCGATGAATCGGCAGAACGGATCGCGGAAGGCGTAAAGAAGTGGAAACGCGGCGGGACACCCGTGTTCGAACAGGGCCTGACGTATAAACCGGTCGGCGATAGCAACACCGACGCCCAACTGGTCGAACTGTTCAAGCAACGGACCTTGGAGCTGGGGCGGTACTGGCGCATCCCGCGCTCCATGACCGGCGACGAAGGCGGCAACGCTGGCAACAATGAGCAGGACACCCGCTCATTTGTAAATTGGGCCGTTCGTCCGCTCACGCGCCGCATAGAGCAGGCGATCACCGTTCGCTTGCTCCCACCGGACCTCCGTCTTCAGAATGTCCGTGCGAAGTTCAACCTGGACAGCATGCTACGCGGCGATGCGGCCACCCAATGGAAGAACGCCGTGCTGGCGCGCACTGCAGGCATCCTGAGTGTCGATGAAATCCGCACCGACTGGTTCGGGCAGACGCCCGTAGGTGAAGACTGGGCGCGCGATCCTCGCGCGCCGCTCAACAGCAACCGTGCAGCCGACACCGCAACGGGCGGTGAGACTGCCCCACAAGACAAGGTGAACTAGACGATGGACCGGTTCCACGCCCCTTCTGCCCTGTGGGCGATGCATCCCGGCTTCCTTGAAGCCATGCTCAAGAGCGGTTCGATCGACGCGATGCTGCCGGATTCGCTCCGCCAGCTTGCCACGGCCATGAGTAGCGGGCAAACGGCGGCCAAGGCTGCCGACCCGATCCGCGACGGCTCGACGCTGATCATACCGGTGCGCGGTACACTCGCCCCGCAAGGCCTGTATGGCACGACCTATTACAATGTTCTGGCGGACCAGGTCCGCGATGCGGCGGCCGATGATAAGATCGGGGCCATCGTCCTCGCGGTCCGCTCCCCCGGCGGTTATGTGTGGGGCTGCGCGGAGTGCGGAGATGCCATTTTTGAGGCGCGGCAGTCCAAGCCCGTCATCGCCGTGGCCGACCCCTATTGTTTTTCAGCGGCCTATTGGCTCGCGACACAAGCGACCGCCTTCTACTGCACGACAAGTGGCGAAGTTGGCTCAGTCGGCGTCCGTTCGGGTCACACCGACATGTCGGGCTTTGAAAGCAAGATCGGGATGATCACGACCCTGGTCGCATCGCACCCGGACAAGATTGCAGGCCATCCTTATGGCCCGCTTGCGGAGGAAGATCGCGCCGAGATCCAGCAGGGCGTCGATGAATCCAACGGCTTGTTCGCCGCCGCCATTGCGCGTGGTCGCGGCATGAAGACGTCCGATGTTGCTGCGGTGCATGGCACCGGCAAGACATTCTCAGCGCCGCGCGCGCTGGCCAACGGTGCGATCGACGGCGTGAGCACGCTTCGCGACGTGGTCTCCAAATATAATACGGGTCGCGCTCGCCTGTCGCTGATGCGGCGGCAGGCGGCGGCCATGGAAATGGCCCTAGCCATCTAAAGAGATCCTCCTTTCTGGAGGAAAACGGGCGGACCGCTGTGGTTCGCTCGATGCGGGCGCACGCCCACCCACAAACGAAAAGGAAATCCATCATGAACCTTGCGGTTCTGAAAGCGGAGGCGCGTGCGACCGCTCAGCGGCAACAGGCGCGTCTCCAGACGGCGATCGACGAAAATCGCGACTTCACGGCCGAAGAAGAGGCGGCCGACGCCGATGACAAGGCGAAACTGGCGCGCCTGACCGCGCAGATCCAGCGTGCGGAAGCCGCCATGTCCGCCGCTGCGGCTGTCGGTGCGTCGCCCGTCGAAACGCCGCCGTCGCAGGCACCACCCGCTGGCACTGTTCCCGCGCAGCCGCGTGCGGCGCTCGACACCGGCGGTTTCCGCGACCTGGCGGAGTTCGCCGGGGCTGTCCGCTGTGCCAATCCGCAGGCCGGACAGGGTTTTCGGATGGATGATCGCCTGGCTGCGCCCGCGAACGTCCATATAGAAGGCGGCGATGAGATGGGCAGCTATCTGGTGCCGCCTGAGTTCCGCCAGCAAATCACCGATCTCGTGTTCGGCGGCGGCAATGATCCTATCATGGATCTGATCGCGCCGGAGGCAACCGGATCGAACCGGGTTATTGGCCTGGGCGATGAAACCACTCCATGGGGTTCCACCGGCGTCAAAGCCTTCTGGCGCGTGGAAGCCGAGCAGATGCGTCCGACGCGTGCGCAGCTGACGCCCCGTGAAACCAAGCTCAATGAAATCTATGCCTTCGTCCTGGCGAGCGAGGAATTGCTTCAGGATGCGCCCCGCGTCGCGGGGCTGCTGACCAACCACGCATCGGCCGCCATCCGCTGGACGGTCGCCGAGGCCTTCATGTTCGGCGACGGCATCGAAAAGCCGCTGGGCTGGATGGCTTCGCCTGCCGCGATTACCGTGCCGAAGGAAGTCGGCCAAGCCGCCATGTCCTTCACGCGTCGCAACTTCTTCCAGCTCTACTCACGCATGATCATGCCGAGCCAGGCCACTTGGCTGATGAATAGCGAAGCGGTCGAAGCGCTGGCAGACCTCAACGATGAGGCAAAGCGCCCGGTCTGGCTGGAAAATTTCCATGACAGCCCCGGCGGCGCGATTCTTGGCCGTCCCGTCGTGTTCAACGAGCACTCGCCCTCGCTCGGCCAGCGCGGCGATGTCCAGTTCGTCAATCCGAACGGTTACGAGGCCTTCCGTCGCCAGAACGCGGCGACCTTCGCCGAGTCGATCCATCTGTATTTCGATTACGCGCTTACCGCGTACCGCTGGATGTTCCGCATCGGCGGGCAGCCAGTCCTGTCGAAGCCGATCCAGATGCCCAAGAGCAGCCGGACAAAATCCCATTTCGTCACGCTCGCTGAGCGCGCCTGACCTTTCCGAGGAGAAACGACCATGTTTCACAATCTCAACCTGTCGTCGCGGATCGCGCTGCTCGGGGGCATTAGCCCCCGAGCGGCGGCGGTTGGCTCCGTCAGTACGCCGTGGCTGGACATGCAAATGCTGTTCACCGTCATGGCGCTCATCAGCATCGGCGCATTTGGCGCGAACGCTACGATCGACGCCCAGATCGAACAGGCTACCGACGGCAATGGCGCCGACGCGAAGCCTGTGCCCGGCAGTCAGATCACGCAGTTGCTCGCTGTCGGCGGCAACGATCGTCAGGCGCAAATTGACCTTCGGCAGGAGGATTTCGATCGCAACGCAGGCTTCCGCTTTTTTCGTCTGACCGTGACGGTCGGTGGGGCGGGTACCCAATTGGCAGCGCTGATCCTTGGCACGGATTTCCGCGCGGGCAACGGCACCAGCAACGACGCGGCGTCCGTCGCGCAAACGGTCTGAGGAGGCTGCCATGATCGAGTTCCTAGTGGACTATCGAACGGAATCTTTGCCGCCAGAGACCTTCACGAAAGGCGAGCAGGTTTCGCGCGAAGAAACCAGTGAGCGGTATTTCGTGGGTCGGGGCCTTGCCGGTTATGTCATCGACGGCAAGCTGGTCGATGCCAACCATCGACCGATCGTCACCGAGACGGTAGTTGTTGAGGTGGTGCGTCCTGGTGAGCGGCGCGCTGACCTGGCGGTGCGTGCTGGCGAAGTAATGACGGGCCAGCCCCCACGGGCAACGTCTGGTCCGGGTGTGCCATTTGTCGAGGCGGCGACTGGTGACGAAGGCGCTCCCGCCGTCGTGTTGGAAGCCGAAATCGAGCGGCTGAAAGCAGCGTTGGATACCAGCAACGACCTTTTCCGCGACATGAACAATTCGCATGAAGAGACGGCGACTGCACTTCGGGCTGACCTCGACCGGTTGATCAAGGGCCAGGCGGACGCGATGGTAGCGCGCGATCTGGCGGTAAAGGATCTGGGCGACCTTCGCACGCAGCACGATAACATCGTGAACGAGTACAAGGCGGCGCGGGAAGAGCTGGACGCCCGTGGCGATCGTATCGCGGATCTCGAAGCTAAGCTGACACCGGTTATTCAGGCTGGCACCGCTTTGGCCACCGGCGACAAACATGATGAGCAGCCTGCAAAAACCGGTAAGGCAAAGGGCTGATCCATGAGGCGTGTCATCGTCACCGTCCCCCCGGAACGTTTCGTTTCGATCGATGTTGCGAAACGGCATCTTCGGGTGGACGGTGATGATGACGACCTCCTGATTGGCACCTTTATCGACGCGGCGACTGCGCATATTGACGGGCCAGATGGCTGGCTGGGCCGCGCGATCGGCGTCCAGACGCTGGAGGCTGGACTTGACGGGTTTGTTTGTGACCCGATTTCGTTGCCGTATCCGCCCGCGATCTCGATCATCGGCATCGTTTATGACGACGTCAGCGGCATGGAGCGCGTACTTGATCCCGCGACTTACGAGTTTCGCGGCGGTGTCATCGGCTCGGCCTGGGGTAAATCGTGGCCGACCACGCGCGCATACCGTGGGTCAAGCCGATCGGTGCGTGTTACCTATCGCGCAGGATATGAGTCCGTACCCGCGCCGATAGTCGTGGCCATCCTTATGATGGTCGGCGACCTGTATCGATTTCGCACTACCGCATCAGACACAAGCATGGCGACGTCCGCTATCCCGATGTCTGTAGGCGTGGAAACGTTATTGCAGCCATTTCGGGTCTATCGGGCATGACCTTGGATCCGGGCAAGCTGGATCGTCGCGTCACGATATTAGCGACGGCCAAGGATGACGACGGTTTTTCGTCTGAGCCGGGCGTTCCTGCGGAAGTTGGCAAGCGCTGGATGTCGCGCGTCGATGCGAGCGACGGTGAAAGGATGCGGGCGGCGAGCTTCGGCACCAAGATTACAAGTCGGTTTGTCTGCCGCTATGACACGCTGACGGCGACGATCCGCGCTGATACCTTCTCGTTTGTTTGCGATGATCTGACATATAATGTCACCGGGGTGAAAGAGATCGGCCGCCGCGAAGGTCTCGAAATCACTACGGCGTGCGACCTGCTCCAGTTACTGCCCCAATCGTGAAATCGGGGTTTCGAATCGAGGGCTTCGAGGATGCCGATCGCAATCTCACCCGGCTGAGCGACATGACCGATGCTGACCAGCTCAAAGCGATTGGCATCAATGCGTTGCAGCCCGTGGCCGATACGGCAAAGGCGCTGGTGCGCCGCCGGACCGGAGCGTTGGCAAATTCGATCCATGCCGGGGACCAACTGAGCCGCGCCCAAGCGGCGCGGCATGCGCCGGAACCCGGTACGGTCGAGATCTATGTTGGGCCGGGTCCGCTCCCGCAGGCCATCACCGAAGAATTCGGCACCGTGTATGAGGGTGCGCATCCATTCCTGCGGCCGTCCTGGGATGGCCGGTTGCGGGAGGTGCAGAGCCGCCTTCGCGCCGCGCTTGGCGACCGCTTGACGCGTATCCTGAGAGGCTAGGCTCATGGAAGAAGAATTTCGTGCAGCGCTGCTCGCAAATGCGGGTTTGGCGGCCCTGGTCGGCGCCCGCATCGAATGGGGACTACGGCCACCGCAAAGCCCGTCGGTGCGGCTTCAGGTCATCAGTGGCGTCCGTTTCTACACCCATGCCGGGCGCGACGGGATGACACCCTATCTGGTGCAGGCTGACTGTTTTGGCGGTCGGTATGGCGATGCAAAAAGGGTCGCGCGCGCGGTGGAGGCCGCTGGCGAAGCACTTGGCCTGCCTCACTTTGATTCCTGCTTTGTCGAAAACGAGCGCGACGACCAGGACGTGGATGCGGCCAACAAGCCGATCCATCGCACTTCGCTCGATCTGCGCCTCTGGCACCACGCATCTTAACCTTCAGGAGAATAACCCATGGCAGGTACTAGCCAGGCGATGACGGGTCTTGGGATCAAGATCCGCGTCAAGGTTCCGCCCGCTTCCGTCTTCTCGGAAATCGGCGAACCCTTCGAAATCACGCCGCCCCAGCAGCTGGACGACGAAATTGAGGTCACGCATTTCGGCTCGCCCGACGGTGTGAAGGAATATATTGGCGGCCTCACTGATCCAGGCGAGTGCTCATTCACGGTCAACTATGTGCCGGGCGGTCCGACCGAAACGCTCATCCTTGCTGCCAAGGCGTATCGTCGTCCCGTACCGTTCGAATTCGAATGGCCCAACGGCGCGGTCTGGGCCTTCGACCTGCTGGTGCGCGGGTTCCAGCCCACAGCGCCTCTGAACGACCGTCTGACCGCTCAGGTTACCGGACGGTGCAGCGGGTCGATCGTTCGCGAACCGGCGGGGGGTTAAGTCATGGCCAATGCGGTAAAGGGGGAAGTTTCCTTCAAGATCGAAGGGCAGGAATTTATCCTGCTCTACGATTTCAATGCGCTCTGCACGATCGAGAATGATCTGGGCGTTGACGTCGCTGAAGTGGGCGACAAGCTGGCCAGTCCGACCCTGATCCGGTCAATCTTCCGTGTAGGTTTAGAAGCCAAACACGGCCTGATGTCGGATCTGGAAGCTGGCAACATGATCCATCGGCTTGGCGTGCAGCCTGCGGCCCAGATTATTGCCCAGGCATTCCAGGCGGCGTTCCCTGCGCCCGACGCGAGCGCGGAGGGAAAGGCGCCGACGCCGAAGAAGACTGGAACTGGGAAAGGGCGCTGACCATCTGGACCGAGCTTGGTCTCGGTCCAGATGCCGACAGCTTTTTTCGCAGCACCCCGCGCCTGATGAGCATCCTGGTCGATGGCAAACGCCGCGCCGCCGAGAATGACCATCAGGACCGGGCATGGATTGCATGGACGACGGCCGCCCTCCAGCGAGCCAAAGCCATGCCTGCGCTGAAGGACGTCGCGGGTCCGCGTCGTAGCGAAAAGAAAAAGCGTCCGATGACCGCCGACCAGCTTTTGGTCATGGCGCGCCTCTGGACCGCCGCCGCACCGATAAAAGGGTAAAGTTGATGAGCAGTCCCGCCGTCATTGGCGCTCTTCGGGGTGTCCTCGTCCTCGACACCAATGATTGGGCGCCTGCCGTCAGCAAGGCGCGCGGCGATCTTGCCGGTCTCAAGGGATCCTTTGAGCAGCTGGGGTCGGCCCTAGATGACATGACCCGCAAGATGCGGATCGTCGGCGTCAGCATGACGGCGGGCCTGACTGTGCCATTAGGCGCGCTGGCGGCGGCCTCGAACAAAACCGCCAGCACGTTCGAAGCATCGATGAAGCGTGTCGAAGCCGCCCTTCAGGGTGTCACTGGCAAAGAGCTCAAGCAGCTGTCCGATCAGGCGAAATCGCTCGGTCCGGCGGTAGGCAAAGGTGCCACCGACGCGGCGGATGGTATCGAAGCGCTCGGGCTGGCCGGTGTGGCGACGTCCGACATTCTGGGCGGTGCGCTCAAAGCAACTCTCGATCTTGCCGCCGCCGGGATGGTGAACGTCACGCCCGCTGCTAGCCTGGTCACCGATGTGATGGGCCAGTTCAAAGCGACGACAGCGGAATTGCCTGCCGTCGTCAATGACGTGGTGGGCGCGCTCGACGCGTCGAAGTTCGGCTTTGAGGATTTCCAGCTTGCTGTGGCGCAGGGCGGCGGCGTTGCGGCGGCAGCCGGTATCAGCTTCCGCGATTTTGCGACGGCGGTGGCCGCCACCAGCACGCAATTTAGCAGCGGCTCCGATGCTGGCACCAGCTTCAAGACCTATATTCAAAGCCTTGTGCCGGTGTCGAGGGAGGCCGATCATGCGATGAAGCTGCTCGGTATAGAATTTTTCGATCTAAAAACCGGGCGCATGAAGCCGTTAGCCGAACAGGCCGAGATCCTGCGCAAGGCGCTGGGCAATCTGTCGGATAAATCGAAGACCGAAGCCCTCAAGACCATATTTGGCTCTGACGCATCGCGCACCGCGATCGCCTTGATGGAAAAGGGACGGCAGGGCATCCTTGACGTCCAGAACGAGATCATGCGCGGTGACGTCGGCGCGAAGATCGACAAGCGCCTGGAGGGCGAAGCGGCGGCTACTCAGCGCGTGGCCAATGCCTTCGAAAGCGTGAAGATCGCCATCGGCGAAGCCGGTCTGACCGCACTCATCACATCGGTGAAGACAGCTTTTGCCGAGATGCTGGAGTCCATCGCCCGCGCCAACCCGGCTCTCTTGAAAGTTGGCGTCATTATCGGGGCGCTGGTTGCCGCGCTAGGGCCGCTCGTCGCCGTCTTGGGCCTTGTGGCAAAGGTGGTACTGGTCCGGCTTGCCAAATCGTTCGGCATGATCGGGCGCGCCATATCGTTCATTGTAGCCCCGGCTGAGGCCTTGCTCTCGACCTTGCTGGAATTTGGCGCCGCCCGCGCGTTGACCGCTGGTTTGGGCATGGCTGCGCGGGCCTTCCTTGGTCTGACTGGTCCGATAGGCTGGGCGATTGGCGCGTTCCTCCTGTTCAAAGACAGTGTCGTTCCTGCCCTTCAGCGGGTGTGGGATATCGCGACGCAGGTTCTAGGCCCGCCCCTTGCGGCACTGTTCGCCCAGGTCGGCAGCGTGGTCGCCAATGTCGTGAACGGCCCGATCGGCTCTGCTTTCGGCGGGTTGATGTCGCTTCTTGGCGGCGTCCTCGACGTCGTTGGCACTATCGTCGCCGGATTGATCGAACTATTGGGTGTTACCTTGGTTGCCACCATCAACGTCGCTGTCACCGCCATCAGCGGAATCGTGTCCGTCATCGACAATGTGGTTCAGGCTGTTGCCGCCCTGCTATCTGGCGATTTCGCCGGGGCATGGACGGCAGCAGCGGCGGCGGTCGATGCTGCGCTACAGACCATCATCAAAGTTGCTGACGCAGTCTTGCCTGGAATCGGTGGGGCGTTGCAGGCGGTCTATGACAGCGCCAAGGCCTGGTTGGTCGATGCGTTCGGGAGCGTTGCCGATGGTTTCACGTCCCTTGTCGCTGGCGCGGTCAATTGGGTCGCCTCCGCTTTCCCCAACGTCACTGCCGCCGCGAAGGGCGTCTATGAAGGCGTGAAGGGCTGGCTGGTCGACAAGTTCGGCGGGCTGATGACCTGGATCGGAAACGCGGCGAAGTGGATCGGCGACAAGTACGCGGCGCTGAAGGAGCGTCTGGGCCTTGGCGGTGCCAAACCGGATCAATCCGGCGGCGCACCGGCGGCTCCGGCGCCCGTGGCCGCACCCAAGTCGGCGGCGGGCGCTGGTCGTACCGTCAATTTTGATGAGGCGGGCAAAGCCAAAAGGGGCGGCGGCGGTAAGGGGCGCAACACCCAGTATGACGCCGATAATCGTCAGCAAATCAAGATGCAGGCCGAACTGGAGGCGGCGCGGTTGCGGGGCGATCACGCGGCCGAACAGCGCATGCAGGATCAACTAGCCCTGTCTCGGCAGATCGAAGCGTATCAGCGGACCGGCATGTCGCTCGACCAGGCCAAGATTGCGGCCAACCGCGATATGAACCTGTTGCAGTCGGCGCGGACGGCGGCGGTCGCAAAGGAGTTGGCCGCCGAGCGCTTGTCGGTGTCGATCGAGGTCGCGCGCCTTGGTCGTGATCAGGCGCTGGTAGACAGCCTGGAGCGTCAGGAAGAGCTGAAGCGGCGCATCGCCTACTATTATGAGCAGACGAAAAATCTGGCCGAAGCGACGCGACTGGCGGAATCCGATCAGTTCCGAATGGATGAAGCGCGTGCGGCTGTTCGCGCGCGGTGGATCGCCGATGACAAGGCCGACCGGGCTTTGCGGATGGCGCAGGATCGCGGTGATAGCGAAGTCAAGATCAAAGCCCTTCAGCGTGAGATCGATATCCGCTCGCGTGCGCGCGAGCTTGAGGAAAGCAGGTCGATCGATCGCGATGCTGCTGTCGCCCAGGCCGCGACCGAATGGGACCAGGAAGACCGTGCCCGCATGGTTGGCAATGTTCGAGCGACATTCAAGGATGGCATCCGTTCCGCGTTGGACGGGAACATCGGCGACTGGTTCAAAAACTGGTGGCGGGACCGGATTGCCCGCGGGATGGAAGAGGCGATCAATTCGCTCGCCGACTTGGTGATGAAGCTGTTCTCCAATATCGGGCGGGGCGGATCGTCGGGCGGCGGCAAAGGTCTGTTCGGCAGCATCCTCGGCGCGGTGGGCGGTCTCTTCGGCGGCGGGAATGCCATCGCCGGATCGCTGGAGGCCGCATATAGCAATGTCGGTTCACTGGCAGTCAACTTGAAGCCCGGTTTGCTGGATGTCGCCTCCGTTCCAGCCTTCAACACGGGCGGATCGTTCAAGGTCGGCGGCATGTCGGGCGTCGATGCCAACGTCGTGTCCATGCGTCTGACGAAGGGCGAGATGGTCGACATCCGCAAGCCAGGCAACGACAATAGTGGAACGGCTCGCGTCGAGGTGGTGCCGTCACCCTATTTCGATGCCGTGGTCGACGGCCGTGCGGCAAGCGTGGCAGCACCTATGTCGGTCGCATCCGGCCTGCAAGCGCGGTCTGCCGCAGGCAGTGACGCTACCCGCTCCGCCCGCCGCCGCATTCCCGGAAGGTAATCATGACAGTCATTGTTATGCCCGATTGGGTGGTACCGAACGGTGCCACGCCTTTCCTCCGCGACTTCGGCACTGTGCTGACGCCCTTTCTTGGCGGCCCCGAACAGCGCATCAATCGTCTGGGTACGCGGTTTGGCGTTCGTTTAACTCTCCCACCTGCTCAAACGCGTGGCGAAGCCCTGATTATCCAGTCCCGCCTGTTGCGCGCGCGGGAAGATCGCCTGCGGATGGTATTTCCGCAGCCAGATTTTGACACCGGCGCACCAGGTGCGGCACGCGTCGCCGCAGCGATCGTTTCCGGCACCGCAGTACCGCTCAAAGGTATGACGGCGGGCTACCAAGCGAAGGAAGGGCAATTCCTGTCCATCGTCCACGCCGCGCGCCGCTACCTTCATATTTTCGCGGCGGACGGCACCGTGGGCGGCGATGGCACGCTCAATGCGAACATCTGGCCAATGCTGCGGACCAACCTGTCGAACAATGACATTGTGGAGATCGCGCCGCCGATGATCGAAGGACTTGTGTCGCCGGGTGAAGAATTGTCCTGGCAGATCAGCGTCGATCGGCTCGCCAGCTTCAGCTTTACCCTGTCGGAAGGTGCATGATGGACGCTGCGCTCAAAAACGCGCTCGCTGCGCCCGCGCCCCTTCTGTTCGGTGCGCTGAAGATCGAATTGCCGGATTATACCCTGCGGCTGCTCGATGGGTCCGCCGTGTTGCAGATTGGGTCGGAGATCTATCGGGGACAGGACAGTACGTTTGGGACGATCGCAGCCTTGTCGGAAATGGATGAGGACATGGAGGACAGCGCGCCGGAGGTCACGGTGACGCTGTTCCCGCCGGACGTCAGCGCCGCTGCCGTTCTGTCGCACCCTAACATGCAGGGCAGCGTCGCCACGATCATGGTGGGCGCGGTGAACAGTGCGAGCGGAGCCGTCATCGGGACGCCGGAAATCCTGTTCCTGGGCGAGATTGACGTGCCGGTGATCGGCGTCAGCGAACGAGGCGAGCGCACGGTCGAGTTCTCGATCGTCAGTGTGTTCGAACGGCTGTTTGAGGTCGAGGAAGGCCAGCGCGCCTCCAACGGCTGGCATCAATCAATCTGGCCAGGGGAACTGGGGCTTGAATATATGACCGGGACTGACGTCAATCTCTACTGGGGCGTGAAGCCGCCCAAGGGCCGCATGACGTCGCGCACGGGTATCTCTGGTGCTGTCGCAGCAGTCCAGTCATGGAATCAGGCGCGATGACGCCGCTGGAACGACGCCACGCCGCGATCGAGGCGACGATGGCGCGCTATCGCGGCCGTCCGTTCGCCTGGGGGAAGGTCGATTGCGCGAAGGTCGCAGCGTTTCACCTTAAGAAGCTCGGCTATCCTGTCCGCATCAGCAAGGCGGGCGCCTATGGGTCGGCGCTGACCGCGCGCCGGGCAATCGCGCGCATGGGTTTCGATGGACTGCCTGCCCTGGTCGATAGCCTCGGCCTTTCCCGTATTCCCTATTCGCGACTGCTGCTGGGCGACATCATCATGAATGAGGGGCACGCCGGGATCGACGCGATCGGGATCTATGCCGGGAACAACCATGTGCTGGGCTTCCATGAAGACCATCTGGATCAAGGCCTGGTCGCCATAGACGTGAAGCCAGATATCGCCTGGAGCGTCCTCTAATGTCCGGCTTCATGCGCAAGGCCGCGCTGGTGGTCGGCGCGGTGGCGCTGGTCGCTACCACGGCAGGCCTTGCCGCGCCTGCCGTCGCCGCAACCGCCACGACGGCAGCGACCGCCGGCGGTGTTGCGGGCGTATCGGCATCCACGCTCGCCGCGATCGGCACATATGGCGGCCTAGCCGCCGGTGTCCTGTCCGCCGTGTCAGCTGCAACTGCGCCGGGCATGTCCAATCAGGGCAGCGCCACGTCTTTCCAGACGAACCCGCAAAGCGGTCTGCCCTATGCCATGGGCCGGACGCGCATGTCGGGCCTGCGCTTCTTCGCCGACACCAACACGCGGCCGGGCTACACCAAGTTCAATGACCTGCTATGGTTTGGCGCATTGCTCAGCATCGGCGGCCAGATCGAGCAGCTCGAGCGGTTCACTATCGATAACGAGGTGGTGACGTTCGACGGCAGCGGCAACGCCGTCGGCAACTATCGCGACTATCAGGGGCAGAAGCTCCACATGGGCGGACCGCAGGCCAGCGCGCTGGCGCTGACGCTGGGCGGTGGGGCTGCGCCCGGCTGGACGGCCCAACACCGGCTTTCGGGCATCACCCACGCCATGTGGGCGCTGCGCTACAACAAAGAGGGTGAGATGTATGGCGCGGGCGCGCCGGAACCCGCATGGATCGGCAAATGGGTCCGCGTCTATGATCCGCGCCTCGACAGCACCTATCCCGGTGGCTCCGGTCCGTGCCGCGCGCTCAACGAGGCGACCTATGTATGGTCGCAGAATCCGGGTCTTCACGCCCTGACCTGGGCGCTGGGCCGCTGGCAGAATGGCAAGCGGACCTGTGGGATCGGCGCGCCGGTGCCGACAATCCGCATCGGCGATTTTGTCGAGTGCGCGAACGTCTGCGATGCGAACGCCTGGAAGGTCGGCGGGGTCGAATGGACGACGGATAGCAAGTGGGACACGCTCAAGCGGATCCTGCAAGCCGGTGGCGCACGGCCGACGAAGACCGGAGCCATGATCGGCTGCATGGTGTCGACGCCGCGCACCGCCATCGCCACTATCGAAAGCCGCCATCTACTTGGCAGCCTGTCGATCGCCGCCACCAAGAGCCGCCGCGATCGGTTCAACAGCGTCATTCCACGCTATGTGGACGAAGACAGCGATTGGTCGGTCATCTCCGGTACCGCGATCACGGTTCCCGAATATGTCACGGCCGATAAAGGCCAGCGCACCAAAGAAATCGACTATCCGCTGGTGCAGGTCTTTTCCGGCGAGACGGCGATGCAGCCGGGCCAACTCGCGGCCTACGACATCGTCAACAGCCGCGAAGCCGGTCCGATCACTTTCACAACGGGGCCAGAATGGATCGGCCTCAAGACTGGCGACGTCGTCCTGCTCAACGTACCGGAAGAGGGACTGGCCAATCAGCCGATCCTTATTACTCGGCGCGCGCCAGATCCGGCGACCGGCAAGGTGTCTTTCTCGGCGCAGACGGAAACCTATTCCAAGCATGCCTATGCGCTGGGCCAATCCACCACGCCGCCAGCGCCCTTCAGTCTTACGCCGCCTGACCTGAAGCCGCCCGCGCCGATCACCACCAGCTGGGCCGCGACCGGCACCACCACCGGTGAAGGCCTGCCCGCGATCGTCGTTGTCGGTGAAAGCGACATGCCCAGCGCCGACGCGGTGCTGATTGACTATCGCAAGGTCGGGGAAGGCGATTGGAACCGTGCCGCGATCGTGTCGGCCAATGCACCTGTGCAGCATGTGATTGCTCCGCTCGAAAGCGAGACGGGATATCAGGTCCGCATAGGTTACCGCGTCGAGCAGATCGACGGTGACTTCATAATTCTGTCGGCCGTCACAGGCGTCGGCAAGCTCTCGGGTATCGAGGACGGTGCGAACGTAGGCGGCACGATCGGCGTGGATATCGAGATCCCGGAGATCCCCGGCATACCCGCACCGCCCGGCCTGCTGCGGAACGACCTTCTGTCGCTGGCCGCCGACGGCGTTCTTCAATATCAACCCTATCCCGATAATGCCGACATCAAAGTAGCGCTCGGACAGGTCGCGGTGCCTGATGTAGCCGGGCAACTGGCGTTGCAGCCGGACGGCACTCTCCAGTTCGAAACTGCCGATGGCGCGGTAGCGGTGCTGGGCCGCATCCGCCTGCCCGACATCGGCGCTGCCAGCGACGCGTCACGTCGCACGCTGGAAAGCGCTATGGACCAGATCAGCGCCACCGTTGCGCGGGTCGCCAGTGAAGCGAACAGGACGCGCGAGACATTCCGCGATGCGGGCTTCTACGTCGATCCGGCCTCCGGCGAGGTGCGCATCAGCGCCGTCGATCAAACGCGCGAACAGGTCAGCGAAGCCTATATCCGTCTCAGTGCGGCCGAAAGCCTGATTTCCCTGAGTGCCACCCGGACCTACGTCAATAACGCGATTGCCAGTGCCGTTCTCGATCCAAGCCAGGTGCCAATCTTTGAGGGTTTGGAGGTGCGGATCACCTCGGCCGAAGTGCGGCTGGACGGCGCCGACGCGGCTCTGGCCCTCAAAGCCGAAGCCGTAGAGGTCTCCGATCTTTCAGCGCGTGTGACCACCGCCCAGGAATCGATCGACGCTCTGGCTGGGCAGATCAGCCTCAAGGTCGATAGCGTTGATTTTAATGCTGTCGTAGCGCGCGTCGCCTCGGCCGAGCAAGTGATCGAGGCGCTGGGCGACACAGCGTCCATCACCCAGGCGTTGACGGCGGTGCGGATGCTGCCGGACGCGACGGCTGACGCACAGGAAAGCGCGCTGCGTGCCATTCTGGCAGGCGATGCGGCGCGGCGATATCAGGTCGCATCGCTCGCATCGGCGCGCACCGAACTGACGGCCAAAATCAATGAGGACGGGAGCGCCCAGGCACGCGCGCGTGACGAGCTGGCGGTGCGCGTCGGCGCCGCTGAGGCCTATGCGCTTCAGGAGACGCAGGTCAGGGCAAGCGAGACGCAGGCCCTGACCATACAGGTGAGCCAGCTGTCCGCTCAGTTCAATGACAGCCGCGCCACCTTCACGGCCCAGATCGCTACCCTCGCTTCCGAAACCGAAGCGCTTGCCGCCCGTTCGCAGGCGCTGGAAGCCGGTGTCGGCGAAAACACTGCAGCGATCGAGGAAGAGCAGGCCGCGCGCATTGCGGAAGACGGGACTATCCGCGCCAGCGCGACCGAGGCAGTAACGGCGGCTCGCGGACTGACCGGTCGTGTCGATACGATGCTGGATCTGGTGATCCGCGAACTGCTGCAGGGCGATGCTCGCTCACGCCAGCTATCCGGCGCGCTTGCCGCCGCCCGGCAGGAGATCACGGCCAAGATCAACGGTGATGTCGAGGCGGTCGTCGCGCGCGTCAGCCTGTTGCTGGCGCGAATGGGCGCGGCCGAGGCGGCGATCGTGATTGAGGAAATCGCGCGCGCCACCCAGTATGAGGCAGTCGCCCGGCAAATCACCACATTGTCGGCAACTATCGACGGCGCCAACGCGACCTTCACCCAACAGATCGGCGCGCTGGTAACCGGCGCTCTAGCCGCGACGCTGCGCATGGACGCCATGCAGAGTGCGATCGGCAATAACGCCGGCGCTATCGAGAATGAAGCATCTACCCGCGCAGACGCTGACGGGCGGATCGAGGCGGCGGCGCGTCAGACGGTCGCGGCGGTGCGCGGTGTCGATGGAAGCGCGGCGGCGGCGGCGGAGCAGGCATTGCGGGCGCTGCTGACCGGCGATGCTGCAAAGCGTGATGCCAAGGGGGCCATAGCTGCAGCCCGGCAGGAAGTGACCGCCAGGGTCACCGCAGACATGGAGGTGATGGTCCAGCGCGTTACCGTGCTGCTCGCCCGTCTCGGCCTGGCGGAAGCGTCTATCGCACTGGAACAGTTCACCACCGCCACGGCGCTTGCCGCCATCGCCAAACAGATCGAAACGCTCAGTGCGTCGATCGACGGCGTTCGCGCAACGGTGACGGCGGAAACGCTTGCACGCGCGGACCAGGACACCGCGCTCGCTCAACAAATCACCGAGTTAAGCGCTCAGGTCACTGACGAGTTATCGGATTTGACTGCCACGATCACGCAGGCCGGACAGGCCAGCGTTGATCGGGACAATGCGTTGGCTTTCACGATCGAAGAACTGCGCGCCGAAAAGAATGAAGGCGACGCGGCGCTTGTTGCTCAGGCGACCACCGATCGCCAGGCGCGGATCGATGGTGACGACGTGCTGGCGTCCAGCATCGACACACTCCGAGCGGAGAAGGACGACGACGTCGCTGGCGTTATTGCCGAGGTGAACACGGAGCGACAAGCGCGTATTGACGGCAATCTCGCCATTGCCGCGTCGGTCGAAGAGCTGCGGGCCAAAAAGGACGCTGACGACGAAGCTATCAAGGCGCAGGCCAGTCTTGAGAGGCAGGCGCGGATAGATGGCGACATGGCCATTGCATCTAGCGTCGATGCGCTCCGGGTCGAGAAGAACGACGACATCGGAGATGTACGGGCAGAGGTCACCGAAGAGAGGCAGGCGCGGATAGACAAAGACGCGGTCGTCGCTGCCAGCGTGGAAAGTCTGCGCGCGGAAAAGAACAATGACCTTGGCGAGCTGTCTGCTGAGCTGTCAGACGAACGGCAGGCGCGCATTGATGAAGATGGGGCATTAGCGGCTGACGTCGATACCGTCCGTGCGACCGTTAACGGCCATACAGCCGAGATCACCGAGCAGCGGGCAGTGCTGGTAGATCTTGAAGGACGCACCGCCATTAGCTTCAAGATCGCGGCAACTGATCCTGACGGCACGACCTATATCGAGATCGAGCGCCAGTCCGGTACCGGGCAGATCGTGCTGGGCGGCAATACCAAGATACTCGGCAACATCGTGACGCCCGGCACCATCACCGCGCGCGAGATCGAGGCGGCCGGTGTCACCAAGACAGTCGAAGCCACAAATCCGAACGCCGTAGCGCTGTCCCCCAGTACGAACGACATTGTCAGCCTACCGGTCGTGATGGCGCGCCCAGGCACGATCATAGTCATGGCGGCGTATCAGTTCGTCATCGCGTCGGGCGGGGCGTGGTCCGCGATTATCTCGGTCGGCGACACGGTGCTGCAAAGCGGCAGCAACGACGTCGATCGCTACGCTTCATTCATGCGCTCTTACGAAGCACCCGCACCCGGCACTTACGTCGTGCGAGCCAAAGCCGCGCGCACCGCCGGATCTGTATCCATCAACGCGGGCGGCTGCTCGCTTCTTGTCCTTCGCACCTATGTTTGAGGAGCTTCCCTATGTGGTATTCTAACGGCACCGTCTCTGTCACCAACGGCCAAAAGTTGGTCACCGGCGCGGGAACTGACTTCGTCAGCAATGTGCTGAACGGGCAGGGCTTCGTTGGCCCAGATGGAAAGCCGGTCGAAATCGAACAGGTCGTGTCGGCCACCCAGATTATGCTACGGACCGCCTACCTTGGGGCTTCGCAGTCCGGCGCGCCATATAGCATCATTCCCACGCAATCGCTGATGAAGGATCTGGCGGATGCAGCGGCGTCGCTGATCCAGTCTTTTGCTTCCGTTCGCGACGGCATCGGCGCGGGCCTGGTCGATGACGGCACGGCGGCGCTACCGGGCCTGCGGTTCGGCGCCGACCAGGACACTGGCTTCTACCGCGCAGGCAATAACAGCATCGGCTTTTCCACCGGCGGGGTCGAGCGTTGGCGCATCGATGCCACCGGTATCCTGACGGTCAGCCAGGGCGCCGCGTCCGATATCCGGTCCGTGCTGGCACGCGGCGTATCCGATCCCAACTTCGAGCTGATCACCCGTAATGGTGGCGCGGGATCGGCGGACGGCACCGAGCAGGCGCGTATAGGTCTTCGCTATTCTACAACGGACGCCTGGCTGTCGGGGTTGCGGTTCCTGCGCGGCGCGACCGCGGCTGATGGTGCGATGTGCCTGGATGCGGCTGGCACGGAAATGATGCGCCTGCTGTCCGCTGGCAACATCATGATGGGCGCGACAGCGACGGCTGCAAATTTTGACGGCAAGCTCAACATTGCCGGGCGGCTGCATGTTAAAACGTCTGGCGTCACCCAGATGCTATGGAACACGGACACCACCGGCGACAATGTGTGGGCGCGGTTCGGGTCCGAAGGCACCTTTACCCTGCGCGGGTCGATCCAGTTCAATCGGTCGGGCGGGATGGTGAGCTACAACACGACCTCCGACTATCGTTCGAAGGATGTGATCGGCCCGATTGAGGACAGCGGCGCGCTCATCGACGCCCTCAACCCGATCATCGGTAAGATGAAGGGTGCGACGATGGAGCGGCCCATGTTCATCGCCCATGAGGTGCAGGAAGTCGCACCCTATGCGGTCACCGGCCAGAAGGATGCCGAAGACGCCGACGGCTTCGCGATCATGCAGCAGATGGATGCCAGCGCGCTCATCCCTCTGCTGGTCGCGGAGATGAAGGCGCTGCGGCAGCGTGTGAGCGCGCACTCCGCAAATCTCGCGATGGTCGCTGCGGAACTGGACGAGGCAAGGGGGCGCATCGACGCACTGGGGGCTAGCTGATGTTGATCCAGTCTCTAAAATACCACTTTCCGGCGCGCTTGCCTGAGTGGCAAAACGCGGGATGGCTGACCTGCTGGGGTGTCTATGTGGCGCTTCATCCCCAAATGTTCAGCAATCCGGAGTCCGCCGCCCTGTTCTCTGGCTTGGCGGCGGTAACGGATTGGACGGGAGCGCCTCCTGCAAACGTATGGGGCCTGCTCGCCGTTATCGTCGGCCTGGTTCGCATGGCGGCTCTGTTCATCAACGGCGCCTACACTCGAACGCCAGCCATCAGGCTCGCCACCAGTGCCGTCAGCGCCTTCGTGCTTGCCAACATCGTCTACGGAATGGTGCGGAGCGGGCTGCCCAACACCGGCATCGTCACGTATTTCTGGCTGTTCCTAGCTGATGTTGCATCCGCCTACCGAGCCTCCAGCGACATCCCAGTTGCAGGTAAAAACCGCGATCACGCCCAGAGGAGCTTGCTGCAAAATGTTGGAAGGCGTTGACGGGGAAGGGATCGTTGCAATGATCTTGGGCGCAGGCGGCTTCATCGGTGCGGCAATCGCCGGGATCATGAAGGGCCGACAGAAGGCTGCCAGCGATGAACCGGATTCTGGCGTCCGGTTGGCGGGTGGCATCATCATGGACAACACATCGATGCTGATGCTCACCGAGAGCATCAAGGAAATGACCGAGGCGGTTTACCGCCTGCGCGACGACGTGCGCGAGAATTCGCACCAGGTCGAACGGTTGCGCGACAAGCTTTAACCACCGTAAAAATCGGAGATCATCATGGCCACCGGCAAGAAAGTTGCTGGCGGGGGCATAGCGGCTGCGCTTGTCCTTGCCGTACCCCTCATCGCGTCCTGGGAAGGGAAGCGAAACGACCCCTATATCGACATCGCTGGCATACCGACGGTTTGCTATGGCGAAACGCGCGTCGCCATGAAGCGATACAGCGATCAACAGTGCCGCGACATGCTTGAAAAAGCGGTGAAGGATTTTGCCGAGCCTGTGGCGCGCTGCACGCCCGCGATCGCCGATCGGCCTTATCAACTCGCTGCCGCAGCGTCTCTCGCCTACAATATCGGCATCACCGCGTATTGCGGGTCCACGGCCGACAAGCGGTTTGATCAGCGCAATTTCGCTGGTGGATGTGCTGGGCTGAAATTGTGGGACAAGGCCCGTGTCAGCGGCAAGCTTCAGACGGTGCGCGGCCTCGTCAACCGCCGGGCTGACGAATACCGAATGTGTATGACGGGCCTGACCTGATGAGCGCGCTATCAACGATACTGCGAGGGGCGGAGGATGGCGGCGTCCTCTTCTTCTGTCCCGGCTGCCGAGCAGTCCATGGCGTTAAGGTCGGCACCGGTGCTGAGCCGCGCTGGGGCTATAACGGCAATCCCGACGCTCCTACTTTCACACCCTCGGTTTTGGTGCAGACTGGCCGCGCGGTAGATCCCACGTTCAAATCTGAACCGGGCGACCCACCTGAAGTCTGCCATTCGTTTGTCACCGACGGCCGGATCCAGTTTCTTGGCGACAGCACCCACCAATTGGCCGGCCAGACGGTCGACCTTCCACCCTTCAGTTGGGGACATTAACAATGGGCTTGGGCAAAATCACCCGAACCGGCGGAAAGGTTGTTGCGGCGATCGAGCTGTCGCGGCTGGCTTGGTTAGCATTTTACAAGCTGTATAGGGCAGTTCGAAGAAAGGAAATCGCAGACGAAATTCCAGATGCTAATGAGAGGCTCAATGCCCTATTAGGTAAAGACAAACCGAAGTAACTAGATCCCGTCCCACTCTAGGTTTTGAGTAGTTGCAATAAAACCGCCTGCGGGATGGTAAAATGCTGACAGCGCCTGTTCAAGCTGCCTTATCATCCCAGCAATTCTCTCAGCTGTGGCACGAGAAATGTCGAGGCTAAAGTGACCGGCAGGATTTCCTCCTCTGGCAGGTCGTGAAATGGTTATCGTGGGCCCGACCCGCTGGAAGTTGAATTTACCTTCACCGCCATACATTGGAGTGGCGTGCTCGAGTGGCAATGCATGTGTGTCACGACCAGACAACTCGGGTTTTTTCTTATCGGGTTCTGCGTAAAGCTCACTGCCGTGGGCCGCCCAATCCCTCATTTGTGACAGGCCAGGGAAGCTCTGTTTGAAAGCCAACCGAAGAGATTCGACCGCCTCGATATCGATCCTGTCTCGTATCGGTCGTGCTTCCGATATTATTTGGCATGTACGATCGCCCACCCTGCATATGGTCGCTGCAAGCAATATGAAATTTTTTACCGCAAGTCTAACTCGGCTCTCCGGTTCCGCTCTTAAAGCTGTTAGTTTATTGATATCATCCCATCGTTTCATACGATCTTCAGGACTGTCTCTCATGCCGTCGCGAGCGCCGTTAAGCTCATTGGCAGCGCCGTCTACGTGCTGCAATCGAATCCAACTTTCGTTGAACTGGCTCAAGCTGATCATCAGATCGAAGTGGTCGGCGCCCATCAGGCCGAGGTTGGCTTCGATTTCATTTAGCGGATCTTTGCCCTCAGGTGGTAGTGAAGTGTGGGTCAGCAAGTGCATCTTCATACCAAATCGATCCCTGCAACAAAATTTCTGAACAGAACTGCAATAGATGATATTACGATACTGCACTCATTGACATAGACACGCCTTTAGATGCGGACAAGATCGATGTCGCCCCGTGTGCAACCCAACAAATATCTACGATTGACGCCAATTAGGCAGAAAGCTTACGGCCGATCCAATCTACATAATTCTGTGCGTACGGATGGACCGGGATGTCTTTGGCCCCGTGCATGATCCACTTCCATTCACTATGCTGATCTTCAGCCCTCACTTGCTCAACCTCACTGACCGTCAGCCTAATCCAGAAAGGTAGGTTGACATAGTGAGTTGAAACAGATGCGCTAAAGGCGCTGTCTTCGTAAAAATGGTCCCAAACGCCCATCAGCTGCGCCCGCTCAAACGCGATGTCGTGCAAGCCTAACTCGCCGGCCATCAAACGGGCAAAGGCGGCGGCCTGACCTTCTCCCTTCCGGATCCGGCCACCAGGCGTGAACCAAAAGCCTTGCGCCGGTGCGTTTACGCGCAGGCCTAATAGAATTCGGCCAGCCGTGTCAGTAACGCATAGATCCATAGAGATAAGCGGCAGGGCATCGACCGCGGCGGTGAAGACCTCAGTGCTGAGGATATTAGGCGCTACGCTCATGAACGGGTATGCTTCAAAGCCCAAGATCGTGGGGACGATCTTCTTCGGAACGCCGTTCCGCCATCGCCATTTCGATCTCGCCGATAAGAAGGTGGCCGTCGCTCGTTGTGAAGCCGCCATTCTGATCAATCACCGCGTCCATGCCGAAGCTGCCGAGGAAAGTCTTGAAGCGCTCAAGCGCGTTGTTCACATCGTCAGGCATGCTTTCGGCCCCTTTCTTTGCGGCGTCTCACGAATAATGGGCCTTACTATGGCCGGATGCAATGGCACTCCGCCTCAGCATCATCCAGCGCCTCAAGGCTATTGCCCTCAGCGCCATAAATAGTCTGATCTGAGCGAATTAATTGTGGCGGTTGCCTCCGAACTATCTATCATTCTATCGGATAAGATAAAGTTTTGGGGGCGGGGGAAAAGTGTTGAAGTTCCGTAATTACTGTGTGGCCGCGATGCTGATTCTTGGCCTGTACGGTTGTGGTGACGACGGCGAAAGCTCGTCCTCGCCTGTCCCAACTCCCACACCGACCCCAGCGCCCACACCTACCCCAACGCAGACCACTTCAGAATTCATTGCCGCTGCTATCGCCGGATCGGGCACGATGACGTTAAGGATGCAGCCGGACCGGCTTACATTCGCCGGATGTCTGGTGAAGCAAAAAACCAGCGACCGACGCGTCCTTGGTGCTGCCCACTTCATGACGAATGAGAGTGGCGCAGAGTATCGTCTCACCAAGTTCAGCTATATTCTCGACACCAGCGGCCTACAGGCAGGCGAGGCGGCGGAATCCGACATCGGCTTTACGATCCTGCCGAAAAACGAGGTGGTGGCGCTGAATAGCGGTGAGGAGACGCTGATCACTCATCAATATGATGCGCAGACCGCGGATCGCGGCATCATTCCGATCACCCTACCTGCTGGGGGCGTGTCCATTCCCACCGGGTCGCGCCTCTCGGCCGCATCGGTTACAGGCATATTTCCGCAAGCTGGTGGTGGCGCAAAGGAGGTGTCCGACGATCGCCTAGCGGACGGCAAATTCATGAGGATGTGCTATTCGGCTGAACTGTCTCGGGCCGATCTGGTCAGCGCAGCTAAGGTCATGAGCTATCGATCGCCCTATCGCGACCGCTCCTATGTCGCCGACCCATCCCGCACGACGGCCCCGTTCACCAATTTCAAGAACACATCAAACCATTCGGTCCGGGTCTATGGCGTCGGCACTTTCATCAGCAATCTGTCGGATTCGGAGCATTCGGATCACGAAACCAACATCTATGTGAACGGGGTTCTAAGGACGAAGATCGCATTGCCGTCGCATATACCAGGATCAACTACGCCGCTTTTTCCACCTGTTCACGATGTGGACGTGACCTTGGCGCCGGGTGACGTGCTTTCGGTTCGCGGCAAGGTCACTCCCAAGCGTGCGATCGTATTCGACTATGCCGCCTTCATCTTTGCTGACGATGGTTTGACCCCAATCGATGAGCGCCTCAATGTGATCGACGCAGACTTAAACGGCGACGGTTACAATGATATCATGGACATAGATGCGCAGGGCTCGATCTGGGTTTCGATCCGTGTTGGTGGCGGCCTCCAGGACACGCAACAGGAATGGATGCGGAGCCTGCGAAATGCCGACACGCTGACCGCTCTTTCGCGTGCATCAACCACTGATCCTCTGACCATCAAAGCGACAAGTTCGAACGGCATGTGTCTAAACCTGCGTGCGCAGCCTCAGTTCGCCCGCTTCGTGCCGGATTATTGCAGCAACAGTATCGGCGCCAGCTCCGGGAACGACTATTGGGGCGATTTTAATGGAGATGGCTTCATCGACCGGTTGCGCGTTGATCCACCGCGCCTCGCCTATCTGGTCGCCTTGGGTAGCGCTTACGGCCTCGACAGTGAAACGCCATGGATCAATGGATATGGCGCCGTCGACAAAATCTTTGTATCAGACTCGAATGGCGACGGCCGCGACGATTTCGAAGCGGAATGGAATGACGGACAGTTTCGGTGCGTGATCTGGTCGTCCACCGGATCGGCATTCGCCCGAGCGAACTGTCCACAGTAGGCCGCTGCGGTCACTTCCCGACCGTTCTGAGATGGCACGACCAGCCCAAACGAAATTGGGCAATCTGCCAGTTGCGGGGCGGTGGGGTTGAGGTGGGGTGATGGCTTTACCGCCTCAAAAATAGAGCCAACTGCACGTCAATTCAGCGCGCTGCGGTTTACAGCGGATCGCTAACCTATTGATCGCAAATGCCCACAATTTCGAGCGTTTTAAAGCGAAGCGCCCGGGAATGCTGGATTATGCAGAGCTTGGAAGGCTTGTTTTCTCCAAGCTAAATGTGTTTGTAGGCGAAATGAACAAAGCACAATTTCAGCGAGCTGAAGAACATCGGCTAATATGCGGTGAGAAACTGGACGATCTTGCAAGTGCGCCAGACTTCAGGCGAGCGACGGTTCGCTGGTCGGAATTTCTTACTTCTCACCATCGTTGGTTCACGAGGATGCAACAGGCGTTTGGGTCTGGTCCTTCTTCTGCTTGGTTTGGAAAGCTTAAAGCCCTCCGTCGGGATAGTCAGTTGCTCACCTATTTACATCAAGCCCGACATGCTGACGAACACGGCCTTGATCCTATCGCTGAGGGGCAGGGGGCGTCTTTTGTTATGGGCCGGGGTGGCGCGGCTCTGCGAATTGAAAGCCTTACCATAAATAATGGTCAAATCGCAGTAAGCGGTTCAGAAGGTGGACTTCCGATTGTTCCCGAGTTCATTCCTTCACATCTCAAGCTTAACCCTGTCATTCAGCGGGGCGTCGTATATCAGCCTCCTGCCGCACCAGTCGTGCGGCCTCCTCTGGTAGCGACCGTCAATGTCCCTCTCACTGCTCTCCAGGCAGGGGCGAAGTGCAAGGCCATTATGAGTGACAAAGCGATCGAAGGCGCGGAGCATTTAGATAAAGCAGGTCTGTGAGGTTGCCTTTTGCTCTAGCTGGGAGGGCTACCTGCGCGATCTCGCCAGCATGTATGTTATCGGCTGATCCCCGCTACCCGCTCCAGCCCTTCCTCAGCAGATCAGCCCGGCCTTGGCCCGCAACTGCCCCGCTCCACCAGCGTGAACAGAAATTCCGGTTCGTCGAGCGGCCCGTTGGCGAGCGCGTCGATGACCGATCGGCCCATTTCCTCCAGCGGCTGACGCACCGTGGTCAGCGGCGGCCAGCTTGTGAGACTCGCGGGGGTATCGTCGAAACCGACCACCGACAGATCGTCCGCCACGTTCAGGCCCATGCGGTGGGCCAGGGTCAGTACGCCCAGCGCCATGTCGTCATTGGTCGCAAAGATTGCCGTGGGCGGCTGCGGCAGGGCCAGCAGCGCTTCGCCTGCCGCTATGCCCGACGTGAAATCGAAACCGCCCTGCACGAACAGCGCGTCGTCGACAGGCAGGCTCGCCGCGCTCAACCCGTCGCGAAACCCCTCGACCCGGCGCAGCGCCGCGCGGTGCGAGGGCGGGGGGGTGATGATGCCGATTCGCCGGTGCCCATGCCCGATCAGATGGTCGGCGACCATCCGCCCGGCGGCACGTTCGGGCGTGTGGATGTTGAAGCTGGCCGCGACAACCGATCCCGCGATCCGCGCGCAGGGCAGGCGCAATTCCGCCAGGCGCGCGAGCAGCGCTTCATTGTCTGACAAGGGCGGCACCAGCAGCACGCCGTCGGGCCGCAACGCCGCGACCAGCCGGTCCAGCACGTCGAACCATTCCTCGCCCGCTGCCGAAATCGGCTCCACCACCAGATGATAGCCCAGTTCGCGGCAGCGCGCCGCCGCGCCGGACTGGATGCCGCTGATATAACCGGGGGCGGGGTTGCTGTAGAGATAGGCGATCATGAAGGAGCGCCCGCCCGCGAGCCGCCGCGCCGACTGGTTGGGGCGATAGCCGAGCTGATCGATGGCCGCCTGCACCCGCCTGCGCAGGTCCGGGCTGACATTGGGGGCGTTGTTCACGACACGCGACACAGTCTTGATGGATGCCTTGGCCAAAGCGGCGACGTCGTGGATGCTGGTCATAAGCCTGTCATGGAAGGGAGACGCCACGCTTGGCAAGTCATGATCGCGACTCCTATGATAGATGCTGAACGAGCCGCACATGAAGGGTCATCGGCACATGAGCAATGTCGTCAATCTGCGTCAGGCGCGCAAGGTGAAGGCGCGGGCCGACAAGGCGCGCGTGGCAGACAGCAATCGCGCCAAATTCGGCCGGACGAAGGCGGAGCGGATCGCGCAGGGCAGGGATCAGGCGCGGCAGGACGCTTTGCTGGATGGCGCATATAGGGAAAGTCGCCGTTCAGACGAAACATAGTATAGTTCTGTAAATCTGCGGTTCATTTGAAGATGAACCATTGTTCATCTCAATCAATCTGCCGCTTATCCGCCTCCTTCCGTCCCGGAATCGAGAGTCACCTTGCAGTCGATTGAAGATGTCGCGGGTTCTTCTCTCGCTATGACTGAACACACAAGCCCCATTCGCCCCGCCAGGGCCGCGATCGCCGCTGTTTTGGCTCTCAGTGCAACCCCTTTGCTGGCGCAGGAAATCGCCCCGCCGCCGGTTGCTCCCACCGTGACGGTTCCCGCCACGCCTTCGGCACCTGCGGTCGCGCCCGTTGCCGCTGCGCCAGCCACGCCGACATTCGCGCCGAGCGCGCCGGTCGTGCAGGCAACCCCGTCGGTCGAGGAGCGTCGCGCCGCAGCCATTGCCGCTGCTGAAGCGGAAGCCGCCGCCACGCCTGCCCCGCGCCGCGCCGCGCCGCGCAGTGTGGAACGGGCCGCTGCGCCGGTAGCACCTGCCGCCATGGCCCAATCTGCTGCCCAGTCGACCCCGGCTGTTGCGTCGCCGACCGTGACGCCAGCCCCCGCTGCACCAATCGTTGCGCCTGAGCCGATGGCTCAGGCTCCCGCCGAGCCCGTCGTGGCCGAGCAGCCAGCCCGGACCGATAATGCGCTTCTGTTCGCCATGGGCGGCGTCGCCCTGCTGCTTGCCGGACTGGGTGGCGCTGCAATGATGCGCCGTCGTCGTCCCGCTGACGCGGTTGTGGACGATCAGGCGGTGGCGCCTGCGCCGATGGCCCAGCCGATGCCGGTTGCCGCGACGATGCCGGTTGAGGCCGCGCCGGAACCCGTCAGGCCAGCGCCTGTCGCGCCGCGTACGGCTTACACGCCCGCTGCCTCGGCAACGGACGAGGAGCGCACGATCGCGGCGATGGTGGCCGCGCCGCCCAGCGCGGAAAACCCCTTCCTCACCCATGCCAAGCGGCTGCGTCGGGCAAGGTTCCTGCTGGCCGAGCGCCAGGCGATCGAAACCCCGCCAGCGCCCCGCGCGGCTGACCCGGTTGCAGCCCCTGCTCCGGCGGTCGATCGCAGCCAGACCGTCTATCGCTTCGGCAATGATGGTGTGCGTACGGGCCTTCTGAAGCCGCGCACGTCCTGATTGGACTGAAGACAGAGTGAAAGGGACCGAAGGCGCTACGCTTTCGGTCCCTTTTTGCCTGTCCGGTTGCACTTTTGCACACTGGCTGATACGCGCCGCGCGCATCATCCGCGCCACCCTTGCACAGAAGAGTCGCTAGCCATGTCAGACAAGATCAACCGCATCGTCCTTGCCTTTTCCGGTGGCCTCGACACCAGCGTGATCCTGAAATGGCTACAACAGACCTACCAGTGCGAGGTGGTGACCTTTACCGCCGATCTGGGGCAGGGCGAGGAACTGGAGCCCGCGCGCGCCAAGGCCCGGCTGATGGGCGTCAAGGAAGAGCATATCTTCATCGACGATCTGCGCGAAGAATTTGTGCGCGACTATGTGTTCCCGATGATGCGCAGCAATGCGCTTTATGAAGGTCTCTATCTGCTCGGCACCTCGATCGCCCGGCCGCTGATCGCCAAGCGCCAGATCGAAATCGCCAAGATGGTGGGCGCGGACGCCGTGTCGCATGGCGCGACGGGCAAGGGCAATGACCAGGTCCGTTTCGAACTGGGCTATTATGCCCTGTCGCCGGACATCAAGGTGATCGCGCCGTGGCGCGAATGGGATCTGACCAGCCGCACCCGCCTGATCGAATTTGCCGAAAAGAACCAGATTCCAATCGCCAAGGACAAGCGCGGCGAAAGCCCCTTTTCGACCGACGCAAACATGTTGCATACCTCGTCCGAGGGCAAGGTGCTGGAAGATCCGTGGGATGAAGTCCCCGACTATGTCTATTCACGGACGGTCAACCCGGAGGACGCGCCCGACGCGCCCGAATATATCACCATCGATTTTGAGCGCGGCGATGGCGTGGCCATCAACGGCGTCGCCATGTCCCCGGCAACGCTGCTGGAAACGCTCAACGATTATGGCCGCAAACATGGCATTGGCCGTCTCGACCTGGTCGAAAACCGCTTCGTGGGCATGAAGTCGCGCGGCATGTATGAAACGCCGGGCGGCACCATCTATCACCTCGCCCATCGCGGTATCGAGCAGGTGACGCTGGATCGCGGCGCGGCGCATCTGAAGGACGAACTGGCCCCGCGCTACGCCGAACTCATCTATAACGGCTTCTGGTTCAGCCCGGAGCGTGAGATGTTGCAGGCAGCGATCGACCATAGCCAGGAAAAGGTCACCGGCACGGTGCGGCTCAAGCTGTACAAGGGCGGCGTCTATGTCGTTGGCCGCAAGTCGCCTAATTCGCTCTACAGCGAAAAGGTCGTGACGTTTGAGGATGATGCGGGCGCCTACGACCAGCGCGACGCGGCGGGCTTCATCAAGCTGAACGCGCTGCGGCTGCGCTTGCTGGGTCGGCGGGACCGCTGACAGCTATCACGCGCGGCCTGCCGCATGGTTAGGCAAGCGTTAACCGATTGTGGCCCATGCCTCCATTTCGGAGGCATGGGCATGTACGGTATAGAGTTGGAGACATCGTCAATCTGTCGGGCAATCGAACGCTCGACGGCGATCGTCAGCTTCGACATGCATTGTCGCGTCATTGGCGCCAACGACAATTTCCTGACCCTGTTCGGCTATGCTTTCGCGGACATAGAATTGCGCCCGCACAGCCTGTTCTGCGAACCGGGCTTTGCCGATACGCCCGGTTATGCGGCGTTCTGGGACAGGTTGCGCGCGGGACAGTTCGACACTGGCGTCTATCGGCGGCAGGATCGGCACGGTCGGCTGATCTGGATCAGGGGCAGCTATAACCCGATCTTCGACGATCAGGGCGTGCAGATCGGCATCATCAAATTCGCTACCGACATCAGCGCCGAACAGGAAGCGATCGCCGCGCGCGAGGACGCCGAGAGGCGCCTCAATCGCCAGGAACGCGACCGCCGCGCCAGCATAGAGCAGGTGCTCTGCGAAGTCGGCGGCATTGTCGATACGATTGACGGCATTGCCCGCCAGACCAATTTGCTGGCGCTCAACGCATCGATCGAAGCGGCGCGCGCGGGGGAGGCGGGGCGCGGCTTTTCCGTCGTCGCGGCGGAGGTTAAGAAGCTAGCGCTCGATACGCAGGCCGCCACGCGCGACGCCCGCGCCTTCATTTCCGGCTGATTTTCGGCGCGGCCACGCAAATACGCGGTTACAAATTGCGACAGTTTGCCGGTTGCACTGACATAGTTGCGGGACAAATCCTGCCCATAACGGATTTCAAGGACGGCGACTTGTCGTTCATGACAATCATTGGGAAGGTAACAGGATATGATCCGCAAATTTTTTGGCACCGTCGCGCTGGGTTCGCTCTTCGTCGGCGGTCTCGCCGCCTCGCATCTCGCTTTTGCCCAGCCGGGCGCTGATGGCCCCGGCCATCGGGGCGGTCGCGGCGGCATGATGGCAATGGCCGACACCAACAAGGATGGCGCGATCAGCAAGGCGGAAATGACCGCCGCGCTCGAAGGACGCTTTGTGAAGATGGACGTCGACAAGGACGGCAAGCTGACCCAGGCCGATCGCGACGCCATGCGCGCCCAGCGACTCGACAAGCGCTTTGCCATGCTGGACGCCGACAAGAACGGCCAGGTCAGCAAGGCGGAATTTGCCGCCGCCCACGAAGCCCGCGCCGACAAGCGCGCCGAGCGTGGCGAAGGCCGCAAATGGCAGGGTCGCGGCCATCATCGCGGTCACGGCATGATGGGCATGCGCGCCGACGCGAACAAGGACGGCACAATCACCAAGGCGGAATTCATGGCCGCGCCGACCGCGATGTTCGACAAGGCGGACGCCAACAAGGATGGCAAGGTGACCGCCGATGAAATGAAGGCAGCCCGTCAGGCGATGCGTGGCGCGTGGAAGGACCGCAAGGCTCCGCCGCCACCCGCAGGCTGACCTCTCCCCATTCGCGTCCGGCCCGGCATTTCCCCTGATGTCCCTGAACCCGGTCGCGACACCTGGAAGGGCGAAGGCGTCCCCCCTTGCGCCTTCGCCCTTCCAACCTTTGTTCAGCCGTGACAGACAGGCAGCATGAGCGAAAAACCCCATCTCCTCCTCGTCGATGACGAGCGTTCGATCCGCGAACCGCTGGCGCAATATCTCTCGCGCAACGGCTTCCGCGTCACCGCCGTCGACAGCGCGGCCGAAGCGCGCATCCGGCTGAATGCGAACGCGATCGACCTGGTGATCCTCGACATCATGATGCCAGGCGAGGATGGCCTGTCGCTGTGCCGCCATATCCGCGAAACCAGCGAGATCCCGGTGATCCTGCTGACCGCCCGCGCAGAGGAGACCGACCGCATCGTCGGGCTGGAAATGGGCGCGGACGATTATGTGCTCAAACCCTTTTCGCCGCGTGAACTGGTCGCGCGGATCAAGGTGATCTTTCGCCGCGTCGCCACCGGCGGCCAGCGCGTCACCGCGCCCGATGGCGCCAATTACAGTTTCGCCGGATGGCTGCTCAAGACGCAGGAACGCACGCTGGTGGATAGCGAGGGCGTGTCGCTGCCGCTTTCGACCGCCGAATATAATCTGATGCTGGCCTTTGCCACGCGCCCCAACAGCGTGCTCAGCCGCGACCAGTTGCTCGACATCACCCAGGGGCGTGAGGCCAATGCCTTCGACCGGGCGATCGACAATCAGATCAGCCGCCTGCGCAAGAAGATCGAGCCGGACCCCAAAAACCCCACGCTGATCAAGACCGTGTGGGGCGGCGGCTACACCCTGTCGGCGGAAGTCCGCAAATTGTGATGGCGCAGGGGTGGCGGCGGCTGCGCCTATGGTCGCAAAGTCTGGTGGGCCAGATCATCCTGATCGTCGCGCTGGCGCTGTTTGTCGCGCAGGCGATCAATTTCACGCTGCTGTTTCGTGAACGGACCCGGCTGGAACTGACCGGCCAGACGGCCCCTGCCGTCTATCGCGTCGTCGATGCGCTCGACAACCGGCCCGACCGTCCCGCCCCGCCGCGCATGCGCGCGCGCTTCGTCCAAGGCACGCCGACACTCGAAGGACAGCCGCGCCCGGACATCGAACGGCGCGCAATGGCGATGTTCGATGATATTGGCCTCAATATCCTGAATGTTCGCGTGGTGCAGGATGACGCCATCATGCCCCTGCGCCGCTGGGAACGCATCCGCATTCGCGCCAATGGCGATCGTCCGCACGACCATCGCGTCGCGCGGCTGACGCTGGCGGCGGAATATGAAGCGGGCAAATGGGTGGTGACGCAGGCGCGCACCGGTGACCGGCCGCAACGCTTTGGCGGCTGGCTGGTCGGTCAGACGCTCATCCTCTACGTCATCGTCCTGCTGCCCCTGCTGTGGGTTGGCAGCCGGCTGGCGCGTCCGTTGAAGCAACTTACCGGCTCCGCCCTGCAATTTGCCCGCACCGGCGCGGCCGATCCGGTCGATGAACGCGGCCCCGGTGACGTGCGCGACCTCACCATGGCGTTCAACGCCATGCGATCGCGCATCATCGCCATGCTGGACGAAAAGGACCGGATGCTGGGCGCGATCGGCCATGACCTGCGCACGCCGCTCGCTTCGCTGCGGGTCCGCGCCGAATCGGTCGAGGATGATGGCGAACGGGCGCGCATGTCCGAAACCATCGAGGAAATGAACCGGATGCTGGAGGACATCCTCTCGCTCGCCCGCGCCGGGCGCAGTACCGAAGCCGCGCAGAAGGTCGATCTCGCCAGCCTCGCCGACGCGGTGGTGGAGGATTTCATCGAACTGGGGTCGCCGGTCGCCATGACCGACAGCGATCGCGCCGTCGCCTTCGTCCGCCCGCAGCAGATTCGCCGCGCGCTCCGCAACCTCATCGAAAACGCCATCGTCTATGGCGATCGCGCGCATGTGTCGGTCAGCCGCGAAGGGGCGATGATCCGCATCGCCGTGGCCGACGAAGGGCCGGGCATTGCCGCGGACCGCATGGACGAAATGCTCGAACCCTTCACCCGGCTGGAAGGGTCACGCAACCGGGAAACCGGCGGGGCCGGGCTGGGGCTGGCGCTGGTGCGCGCGATCATGGCGGAGCATCAGGGCCAATTGCGGCTGGCGAACCGACCGGGCGGCGGACTGGAAGCCAGTCTCCTATTGCCGGGTTGAGGCTCGATAGGGCGGGCTGTCCATCAAACCGCCAGCCTGTCCTTCACCTGCCTGGCCCGCACCTCTTCTAGTCTTTTGGATCGTTCCTCCAGATAGACCTTGATCATCGCCACGATCGGATCGGCCAGAAACAGCCCCATGATCCCGAACAGCGCGCCAAACAAAATCTGCGCCGCCAGCACCAGCGCCGGGGCCAGATCGGTGGCCTTCTTCGCCACCATCGGCACGATCAGATAGCCATCGACCAGTTGCACCGCCAGATAGACGCCAAAGGCATAAAGGCCCGTATTGGTCCCGCCCGAAAAGCCGACCAGGATGATCAGCACGCCGGATATGATCGATCCGATATTGGGCAAAAAGGCGAAGAGGCCGGTCAATATGCCCAGCAGCCCCGCCATCGGCACGCCGCCTGCCCATAGCAGCAGCCAGGTGCCGACCCCTTCCACCGTCATGCCGATCAGCCGCCCGGCCATCAGCCGTCGCAACGTCCAGCCCATCTTGTCGGCGATGGCGTAGAAATGGCTGCGCTTGTCCATCGGCAGCATCCAGGCGACCCCGCGTTCGTACAGTTTGGGATCGACCGCGATGAAAATCGCCAGCACCAGCATCATCACCCCGCTGGTGATCGCGCCGACCGCGGTGCCGACCGCTGCCGTCACCCGGCCCATGGAACTCATCGCCTGGCTGGCCAGGCTCTTCAGATCCTCCGGCGTCGTCGACACGCCCATCTGCTGCATCCAGCCGCCCACGCGCGCGACCTGCGCTTCGACAATGGTCCGCATCGCCTGCGCCTGATTCATCAGGCTCGATCCGGTAAGGTAGAAGGTCCAGACCATGAAGGCGACGGCACCCAGCAGCACGATCGTCAAGCGCCAGCCGCGCGCGATCGGCAATATGCGGTTCAACAGCCGCGCCCCGCCATCCATCATCGTCGCCAGCACCAGCGCGCCCAGCACCAGCAGGATCGGCTGGGCCAGCAGGGCGATCAGCCCTATGACGATGGCGAAGGCAAACCATACGCCCGCACGCTGCAATTCATGCGCGACCAGCGGGCTACGCACTTCGCTGGGACCGGGCGCCTCGACATGATGTTGCGTGTCGCTCAAACCCGATACCCCTTTGGTCTTTGACTATTTCGGGTCGGTAACGCTCACTGGTCGCAGGCTGTTCCCGGCCCGGCCGCTACGCAGTGACCGGACCCAGCTCAGCGGGTTCCATGTCGTGTCGCCGTCCAGGCTGAAGGTGATGAATTCCGCCCGCCCGCCAATCGCTTCCCATGGCACAGGTCCACCCAACCCATTTTCTTCCAGCGGCGCGCGGCTGTCGGCGCTATTGTCGCGATTGTCGCCCATCAGGAACACATGGTTGGCGGGCACCCTGACCGGCCCATACCAGTCGAGCGCGCTCGGCCCCATGTCGATGGTGAGGTAGGTCTTGCCATTGGGCAGGATTTCCTGCCGTACCGGCAATTCGCAATAGTCCTTGCCGTCCGCGCCGCTGACCCGCGCGCCGGGGAATTGCATCGGCGAACAGGGCGCGTTGGCATCGACGGGCAGGCGCAGCGTTTTCAGCGCCTTCTGCTTCACCGGCACGCCGTTCAGCACCACCTGTCCGCCGCGCACCTCGACAATGTCGCCGGGCAGGCCGATCACCCGCTTGATATAATCTTCCCGCCGGTTCTGCGGCGACACGATGACGATGTCGCCGCGTTGGGGCATGCGCCCGAACAAACGCCCTTTCAGAAAGGGGAGGGGGTGGAAGCTGGGCGAGACATAGGACCAGCCATAGGGGAATTTGCTCACCACCAGCCGGTCGCCGGTCAGCAGCACCGGCATCATCGATTCGGACGGGATATAGAATGGCTTGGCGACGAAGCTGTGAAAGGCCAGCACCGCCAGAATCAGCAGCGACAGGCTTTTGACCTCCTGCCACCAATTGACCCAGGGCGCGGGCGCTTTTGCTTCCGGTGCAGGCATGTCGTCGTGCAGGTCGGTTGCCGTCATGGGGGTCTGCTCGCTGGGATCGGGGGGCAGGGCGCTCACAGCGGCACCGCCTCTATGATGACGAAGGCCTGTGCCCATGGATGATCGTCGGTTAGCGTCAGATGAATGACCGGCTTGTGACCTGCTGGCACCATGCTCTCCAGCCGCGCCAGCGCCCCGCCGGTCAGCGCCAGCGTCGGCGCGCCCGATGGCGCGTTGACGACGCCGATGTCCTTCATGAACACGCCGCGTTTGAACCCGGTCCCGACCGCCTTGGAAAAGGCTTCCTTGGCGGCGAACCGCTTGGCCAGCGTCCCTGCCTTGGTGAAGGGGCGGCGATTGGCCTTGGCCTGCTCGACATCTGTAAATACGCGCTGTTCGAATCGCACCCCGAAGCGGTCGAGAGAATTCTGGATACGCTCGATGTTACAGAGGTCAGAGCCGAGGCCGATGATCACCGCGCCAGATCCATCTGCCGCCGCATCTCTCTGATACTGCCTTCCAGCCCGCCAAAGATCGCCTCGCCGATCAGGAAATGGCCGATATTGAGTTCGGCGACCTGCGGGATGGCGGCGATGGGGGCGACATTGTCGAAGGTCAGGCCATGCCCGGCATGGGGCTCTATCCCGTTCCTGGCCGCCAGCGCAGCCGCATCGGCAATCTTGCGCAATTCCGCCGCCCGCGCCTCGCCGCCCAGATGGGCATAGGCGCCGGTATGAAATTCCACCACCGGCGCGCCCAGCCGGATCGCCGCGTCAATCTGGGCCGTGTCCGCCTCGATGAACAGGCTCACCCGGATACCTGCGTTCCCCAGCGCCTCCACGATCGGCTTGAGAGCCTCGAACTGGCCCGCCGCGTCCAGCCCGCCCTCGGTCGTGCGCTCCTCGCGCTTCTCCGGCACGATGCAGGCGGCGTGGGGCTTGTAGCGCAGCGCGATGTCCAGCATCTCCGCCGTCGCCGCCATCTCCAGGTTGAGCGGCACGCTGAGCGCAGCCATCAGCGTCGCGACATCTTCGTCGCGAATATGCCGCCGGTCCTCGCGCAGATGCGCGGTGATGCCGTCCGCCCCCGCCTTCACCGCCAGCAAAGCCGCCTTGACCGGATCGGGATGATCCCCGCCGCGCGCGTTGCGGATGGTGGCGACATGGTCGATATTGACGCCCAGTCGCAGTGGGGCGGGGGAGTGCGGCATATCCTATATCTTCCGGCTGCCGGGCTTGATCGCCGGGATCGCCGCCAGTTCGGGCGGCACTGCATCGGCTTCATAGACCGGGAAATTGATCGACACGAGCGGATAGAAGGGGACGCCCAGTTCCACCTCGCCCGCCGACCGGTCGACCAGCGCGGCTTCGGCGATGACCACGCCGCCTTCCTTTTCGACCGCCTCGATCGCCTGGCGCGACGACAGGCCGGTGGTCACGACATCCTCGACCATCAGCACTTTCTGGCCCGGCGCTATGGCAAAGCCGCGGCGCAGTTCGAATGTCCCTTCGGGCCGTTCCAGAAAGACCGCATCCTTGCCCAGCGCACGGCCGACTTCATGGCCCACGATCAGCCCGCCCATGGCTGGCGAAACCACCAGGTCGATTTCCTGCCGCAATTCGCGCGGCAGCTTCTGCACCATGGCGCGGGCCAGCTTGCCGGCGCGCTCTGCATTCATCAGCACGCGGGCGCATTGCAGATAATTGGCGCTGCGGCGGCCCGACGACAAAATGAAATGTCCTTCCAGCAATGCCCCTGCTGCCCGGAATTCCGCCAATACCTCTTCGTCGTTCATGCCGTTCATCAATCCTGTCGCGGGCCATCCGGGCGCTCTGACCCCCATCAAATCCCTGTCAACATGACGCACAAGACGCGCCATGATCGCGCCCCTGTGCGCGCTGCTGCGAAATAGGCGGCCAAAGGGGGCGTTGCAACAGCGAAGAAAATCTGGTCATGGAAGCTTGAGGCATGAAAAAACCATGCCTATAAGCCGCGGCAGAACCGACCGGGCGGGGGCGATGCGCAGACGCGCGTCTTCGTTGCAGCGGCGCCAAGGGGTTACGGGGTAAGAACACGCTATGAACAAGGTGAAATCGCTCGTTCTCGCCGGATTGCTGGCCTTCGCGCCATCAATCGCGATGAACGGTCAGGCGCTGGCGCAGGACAATGTCGCCGCCGCTGCTGCGCCGGCTGCCGACAATGCAGCCGCTCCGGCTGATTCGGCTGCCAACGCCACCGAGGCTGCGCCTGTGGCCAAGGTCGCCGCGCCGCCGCGCATGAAGCCGACCGAAGGCATTGGCATGCCCAAGCCTGGCGAAGTCACGTTGCAGGAACAGTTCACCTCGACGGGGCACACCGCGCGCTGGCTGCATGACAAGATGCTGCTGCCGCTGATCTTCGCGATCTCCATCCTCGTCCTTGCCCTGATGCTCTACGCCATGTGGAAGTTCCGGGCGAGCGCAAACCCGATCCCGTCCAAGACGTCGCACAACACGCTGATCGAAGTCGTGTGGACGGTGCTACCGGTGCTGATCCTGCTGGTCGTCGCCGTGCCCTCCATCGGCCTGCTGGCCGACCAGTACAAGCCCGCGCCCAAGGATGCGCTGACCGTCAAGGTCACCGGCTATCAATGGTATTGGGGCTATGAATATCCCGATGCGGGCATCCCCGAATTCGTGTCGAACATGCTGACCGAAGAACAGGCCAAGGCCAGCGGCGAACCGCATCAGCTGGCCGCCGACAACCGGCTGGTCCTGCCCGTGGGCCGCCCGATCAAGCTGATCATCACCGGCGCGGACGTGATTCACAGCTTTGCCGTGCCGTCGCTCTGGGTGAAGATGGATGCCGTTCCCGGCCGCCTGAACGAAAAGAGCTTCACCATCGAAAAGCCGGGCGTCTATTACGGCCAGTGTTCGGAACTGTGCGGCGCGCGCCACGGCTTCATGCCGATCGCGATCGAAGCGCTGCCGCCTGCGCAATTCGACCAGTGGGTGCTTTCGCAGGGTGGCAAGCTGCCCGGTGCAGCGCCAGCCGCCGCCGAAACGGCCCAGGCCGCTGCGCCTGCCGCCGCGCCCGTCGCTGACGCCAAGCTTTGATGTAAGGGCAGAACCGCCATGACCACCATTACCGCCGATCATCATAGCGATCATACGCATGATCATCATGACGCCGATCACAAGCCAGCCTTCTTCCAGCGCTGGTTCATGTCCACCAACCATAAGGACATCGGCACCCTCTACCTCATCTTCGCGATTTTCGCGGGCGTCGTAGGCGGGGCGATTTCCGGCCTGATGCGTGCTGAACTGGCGCAGCCGGGCATCCAGTATCTTCAGGGCTGGGCCAATATCCAGCATGCGATGCTGGGCGCTGAACCGGCCTCGCTGGATCAGGCCTATCATCTGTGGAATGCGCTGATCACCGCGCACGGCCTGATCATGGTGTTCTTCATGGTCATGCCCGCCATCATCGGCGGCTTTGGCAACTGGTTCGTGCCGATCATGATCGGCGCGCCGGACATGGCCTTTCCGCGCATGAACAATATCAGCTTCTGGCTGCTCATCCCCGCCTTCGCGCTGCTGCTCGGCTCGGCCTTCGTTCCCGGCGGCACCGGCTATGGTGCAGGCACCGGCTGGACGGTCTATGCCCCGCTGTCGACCAGCGGCTCGGCTGGCCCGGCGGTCGACATGGCGATCCTGTCGCTGCACATTGCCGGCGCAGGCTCGATTCTGGGCGCGGTCAACTTCATCACCACCATCCTCAACATGCGTGCGCCGGGCATGACCCTGCACAAAATGCCGCTGTTCGTCTGGTCGGTGCTGGTCACTGCCTTCCTGCTGCTGCTGGCCCTCCCGGTCCTGGCCGCTGCCATCACCATGCTGCTGACCGACCGCAATTTCGGCACCACCTTCTATGACGCATCGGGTGGCGGCGATCCTGAACTGTACCAGCACCTTTTCTGGTTCTTCGGTCACCCCGAAGTGTACATCATGATCCTGCCCGGCTTCGGCATCGTCAGCCAGATCATCTCGACCTTCTCGAAAAAGCCCGTGTTCGGCTATCTCGGCATGGCCTATGCCATGGTCGCGATCGGCGTCGTCGGCTTCGTCGTGTGGGCGCACCACATGTTCACCACCGGCATGTCGGTGAATGTGAAGATGTATTTCACTGCCGCCACCATGGTCATCGCGGTGCCGACCGGCATCAAGATCTTCTCGTGGATCGCGACCATCTGGGGTGGCTCGATCAGCTACAAGACGCCGATGGTCTGGGCGCTGGGCTTCATCTTCCTGTTCACCGTGGGTGGCGTCACCGGCGTCGTGCTGGCCAATGGCGGCGTCGACGATGTGCTGCACGACACCTACTATGTCGTCGCGCACTTCCACTATGTGCTCTCGCTGGGCGCGGTGTTCTCGCTGTTCGCGGGCTTCTATTACTGGTTCCCGAAAATGTCGGGGCGCATGTATAATGAATTCCTCGGCCAGCTGCACTTCTGGGTGTTCTTCGTCGGCGTGAACATGCTGTTCTTCCCGATGCACTTCCTGGGCCTGTCGGGCATGCCGCGTCGTTACCCCGACTATCCTGCCGCCTTTGAAAAGTGGAACTCGGTCGCGACCCATGGTTATGAAATCATGGCCGTCGGCATGGTGATCTTCTTCATCAACGTGTTCTGGTCGCTGGCTGCTGGCAAGAAGGCGGTCGGCAATCCCTGGGGCGAAGGCGCCACCACGCTGGAATGGACCCTGTCCAGCCCGCCGCCCTTCCACCAGTTCGAAACCCTGCCTGTGATCGACGATGCCGCGCATCATTGATCGCCAGACACAGTGACATGATCGAGGGGGCGGGTGATAAAGCCCGCCCCCTTATGCTATATGCCTCGACCTGACGGGGCTGGAACCGATATGACGACCGCTATGCTGACCACCGCACCGATCACGGCCGACTGGCGCGACTTTCTGGCGCTGACCAAGCCGCGCGTCATGACGCTGGTGGTGTTCACCGGCCTTTGCGGCCTGCTTGCGGCACCCGGCCATATCCATCCCGTCCTCGCTTTCACCGCCATCCTCTGCATTGCGCTGGGCGCAGGCGCAGCCGCCACGCTCAACCAATGGTATGAGGTGGACGTCGATGCGAAGATGAAGCGCACCGCGAACCGCCCCTTGCCCGCCGGGCGGATGGACCGCGAAGCGGCGCTGCATTTCGGTGTCGGCCTGTCCTTCTTCTCGGTCATTCTGATGGGCATGGCGACCAACTGGCTGGCGGCGGCCGTGCTGGCGGTCTCCATCCTCTTCTACGTGTTCGTCTATACCATCTGGCTCAAGCCCCGGACGGCGCAGAATATCGTTATCGGCGGTGCGGCGGGGGCCTTCCCTCCGGTCATCGGCTGGGCGGCGGTGACAGGCGATGTCACGGCATTGCCGATCGCGCTGTTCATGCTGATCTTCTTCTGGACGCCGCCCCATTTCTGGGCGCTCGCCCTGTTCGTCAAAACCGATTACGCCGCTGCTGGCATCCCGATGCTGCCGGTCGTGTCGGGCGAGGTCGCAACCCGTCGCCAGATCTGGTTCTACACCGCGATCATGGCGGTCGCGGCGATGGCCCCGGTGCTGCTGCACCTTACCGGCCTGCTCTACGGTACCGTCGCGCTGCTTGGCACATTGCTGTTCGCCGTCTTCGCCTTCCAGGTCTATCGCCGCCGCGAAAATGATCCGTCGAAGATGGGCCCGGAGCGGCGCCTGTTCAAATATTCGATCCTCTATCTTTTCCTTCTCTTTGGAGCAGTGGTCGTCGACCGCTGGTTGCTTGCATGACCCCGGATGAAGAAAAGCTGATCCGCGCCCGGCAAAAGTCGCGCGCTCTTGTCACCGGCCTGATCCTCGCGGCGCTGGTGATCCTGTTCTACGCCATCACCATGGCCAAGATCGGCGCGAGCAGCGCGATTTGATGGCGACGCTCCCGCCTTCTCCGTTCGACCGCGACCGGCGCAACCGCCGGACGATGATGGCCATGGCGGGCGTGGGCCTGTCGATGCTGGCGCTCGGCTTCGCATCGGTGCCGCTCTACCGCATCTTTTGCGAACAGACCGGCTTTGGCGGCACGACGAAGCGCGCATCGGCCGATGTCCAGGTGCGCGAAGCGGTGGGCCACACCATGTCGATCCGCTTCGATTCCAACGTCCAGCCGGGCATGCCCTGGCAATTCTACCCCGAACATCGCACCGACACGGTGACTGTGGGGCGCAAGGACATGGCGATCTTCATCGCAAAGAACATGTCGGACAGGCCGGTCACCGGCACGGCCAGTTTCAATGTCACCCCCAGCCAGGCGGGTGCCTATTTCACCAAGATCCAATGTTTCTGCTTCACGCAGCAGACCTTGCAACCGGGGCAGGAGGTGCGGATGCCCGTCCTCTATTTCGTCGATCCCAAGATCCTCGATGACCCGGATAACAAGGATACGCAGCAAATTACCCTCAGCTACACCTTCTACCCTGTTGAGCAGGAAACGAAGCCAAGCTAAGGCACGAGTTGAAAACACGGACAAGCGAACAGGGAAGAGCAGTCATGGCAGGCGCCAAGAATCACGATTATCATATTCTCCCGCCCAGCATCTGGCCCTTGTTTGGCGCCATGTCGGCGCTGGTCATGGCCTTTGGCGGGGTCATGTGGATGCATCCCGATGCGCTGCCGGCCGGCGGCGGCTGGGTGTTCCTGCTCGGTCTGGGCGGCGTGCTGTTCACCTTCTACAGCTGGTGGGCCAATGTCATCGCGGAAGCCCATGCGGGCGATCATACCCCGGTGGTTCAGCTGCACCTGCGCTACGGCATGATCCTGTTCATCGCGTCGGAAGTGATGTTCTTCGTCGGCTGGTTCTGGGCCTTTTTCGACTTCTCGCTGTTCCCCAGCGCGCTGCCGCCGATCGACGGCCTGTTCCCGTCCAAGGGCGTGGAAGTCATGAACGCCTTTGAGCTGCCTCTGCTCAACACGCTGATCCTGCTCTGCTCCGGCACCACCGTGACCTGGGCGCATCATGCCCTGATCCATGGCGACCGCGACGGCCTGATCAAGGGTCTGTGGTGCACCATCATCCTGGGCGCGATCTTCTCCTGCGTGCAGGCTTATGAATATGCCCATGCCCCGTTCGATTTCGGCGGCAACCCCTACAGCTCGTCTTTCTACATGGCGACCGGCTTCCACGGTTTCCACGTTCTGGTCGGCACGATCTTCCTGGCCGTCAATCTGATCCGCGCCTATAAGGGCGACTTCACCCCGCGCCAGCATTTCGGCTTTGAAGCTGCTGCCTGGTACTGGCATTTCGTCGACGTGGTGTGGCTGTTCCTCTTCGTCGCCATCTATGTATGGGGCGGATGGGGCGCGCCGGTCCACGGCGGCTGATCGACGGTCGACCCCTGACATCATGAATAACGGCCGGGCTTGTCCCCGGCCGTTTTCTTTTGGGCCGCCGCCCGCTATGCCATGGCCATGAACCCGCCCACCGAACCCGCCCGTCCCGCCGCGCCACTTCTGGTCGATGCGGCGCGGGGTGCCTGCCCCCGATGCGGCGCGGCGACCCTGTTCGACGGCCCGGTCCGATTCGCCTCTCATTGCCGCGCCTGCGGGCTCGACTATGTCCAGTTCAATGTCGGCGATGGCCCTGCGGCCTTCCTGACGCTCATTGTCGGCACGGTGATGGTCGTGCTGGCGCTCGTGCTGGAACTCAACCTCCACCCGCCGCTCTGGGTCCATATCCTGCTCTGGACGCCGCTGACGACGATCGCCGTGGTCGCCAGCCTGCGCGTTGCCAAGGGCGCGTTGTTGACGCTGGAATATCGCAACCGCGCGCGCGAAGGCCGTATCGCGAACAAAGGCCCGGACGCATGAACAAGGCGCGCATTCCGCTCATCCCGACCATCCTCGTCGCTGTGGCGGTGCTGGTGATGATCGGCCTTGGCATCTGGCAATTGCAGCGTCGCGGGGAAAAGGCACAGGCGCTGCAACTCGCCGCCAGCAATCCGACCCGCCCCCCGGTCGCCTTTCCGCAGCTACCCCCCGTGTCGCCCGAACAGCTGTTCCGCCCCTCGTCGGTCCACTGCCTGCGCGTCATCGGCTGGCAGGTGGAGGCGGGGCGCGCGGCCGATGGGTCCACCGGCTATCGCCATATCGCGCAATGCGCGACCGGCGCGGAGGGGCCGGGCGCCCTCGTCGCGCTGGGCGTGACGGAGCGGCCCGACGCGAAACCGGCCTGGACCGGCGGGCAGGTGGCGGGCTGGATCAGCGAGGAGCCGGACCATCGCGCCCTGCTGACCCGCATCGGGGGCAAGGCGATGCCGCTGCGCCCGATGCTGATCGCCCGCGCTGCGCCGGATGGCCTCAAACCCTCCGCGCCGCCCAGCGCCGCCGATGTCCCCAACAATCATCTCGCCTATGCGGTGCAGTGGTTCTTCTTCGCTGGCATAGCGACGATCATCTATATTCTCGCCCTGCGCCGTCGCGGCGCGCCCAAATCGCCCTAAACGCTTGCCCATGGGCGCGCGCATCGCTACCGCGCTTCCCCATCATGCAATATGTCAGCACCAGGGGTAGCGCACCGGCGCTCGGTTTTGAGGATGTCACGCTGGCGGGCCTCGCGTCCGATGGCGGGCTGTACGTGCCGGAAAGCTGGCCGTCCTTTTCGCCCGATGATATTCGCGCTTTGTCGGGCCTCTCCTATGTCGAAACCGCCGTCCGGGTGATGACGCCCTTCGTCGCCGGATCGCTCGACGAGGCTGAGCTGCGCGAATTGTGCCAGGCCGCCTATGGCCGCTTCAGCCATCAGGCGGTGGTGCCGCTGGTTCAGCTGGACCATCGCAACTGGCTGCTCGAACTCTTCCACGGCCCGACGCTGGCGTTCAAGGATGTCGCGCTCCAATTGCTCGGCCAGTTGTTCGAACGCTTCCTGTCGCGCCGCGACGATCATCTGACCATTGTCGGCGCGACGTCGGGCGATACCGGGTCCGCCGCGATCGACGCGGTGGCGGGGCGCGAGAAGGTCGACATCTTCATGCTCCACCCGGAAGGCCGCGTGTCCGACGTTCAGCGGCGTCAGATGACCACGGTGCGCGCGCCCAACGTCCATAATATCGCGATCGACGGCAGTTTCGACGACGCGCAGGCGATGGTGAAGCGGATGTTCAACGACGCGGATTTCAAGCGTCGCTTCAACCTGTCCGCCGTCAACTCGATCAACTGGGCGCGGCTGATGGCGCAGGTCGTCTATTATTTCTACGCCGCCGTGCGCCTGGGCGCGCCCGAACGTCCGGTCGCTTTTTCCGTCCCCACCGGCAATTTCGGCGATGTGTTCGCTGGCTATGTCGCGGCGAAAATGGGCCTGCCGGTCGCCAAGCTAATCGTCGCCACCAACGTCAACGACATTCTGCACCGCGCGCTGTCGCAGGGCGATTACAGCCAGGGTCAGGTCGTATCGACCGCGACGCCCAGCATGGACATTCAGGTCAGCTCCAATTTCGAGCGGCTGCTGTTCGACGCGGGCGGACGGGACGGGCTGGCGCTCGCCGCCCAGATGGGCGGCTTTGAAGCGACCCGCGCGATGCGCCTCACCAATGCGCAGCGGGAAGGGGCGGCAGGCCTGTTCACCTCGGCCCGGATCGACGCCGACGGCATGACCATGGCGATGCGCTGGGCCTATGATGCGGCGGCCCAGATCATCGACCCGCACAGCGCCATCGGGCTGGCCGCAGCGCAGGCAACCGATCTCGACCCGTCGATCCCCGTCGTCACGCTGGCCACCGCCCACGCCGCCAAGTTCCGCGACGCGGTAGAGCGCGCCACCGGCACCCGCCCACCGCTCCCTGCGCGCGTCGGCGATCTGTTCGCGCGTGAGGAACATTATGTGAAGCTGCCCGGCACGTACGAAGCGGTGACGGCCTATGTCGCCGAACGCGCGACGCCGCGCGCCTAGATATTGTCCGTTCGCCCTGAGCCTGTCGAAGGGCTCGGCCGAACATAGTGAGGCCTTCGCTGTCGCTCAGGCGGGGGCTTCGACTTCGCTCAGCCCGAACGGAGAGTTGCTATGATCCTTCAAACCCTCATCGGCGAACCCTGGGCCGATTATGGCCTGATCGATTCGGGCCATGGCCGCAAGCTGGAGCGCTATGGCCGCTTCCGCTTCATTCGCCCCGAACCGCAGGCGATGTGGGCGCCCGCGACCGAAAACTGGACGGCGGATGGCGAATTCGTGCCCGGTTCGGACGAGGAGGGCGGGGGCCGCTGGTTCTATGACAAGCCCGTCCCTGCCGAAGGCTGGCCGCTTGGCTGGAAGGAAGTCACCTTCCAGTCCAGTTGCACTCCCTTCCGCCATCTGGGCTTCTTTCCGGACATGGCGCCGGTATGGGACTGGATGCGCGAACGGACCGCCGACAAAGCCGACGCGGAGGTGATGAACCTGTTTGGCTATACTGGCGTCGGAACGCTGGCCATGTCGGCCAGCGGCGCGCGCATGGTCCATGTCGACGCCTCGAAAAAATCCGTCACCCAGGCCCGCGCCAATGCCGATCTGTCGGGCATGGCGGACAGGCCCGTCCGCTGGATCGTGGAGGATGCCGCCAAATTCGTCGCCCGCGAAGTCCGGCGCAACCGCCGCTATGACGGCATATTGCTCGATCCGCCCAAATATGGCCGTGGCCCCGACGGCGAAGTCTGGCGTCTGGAGGAAGACCTCCCGGCGCTCATCGCCAATTGCCGCCAGTTGCTCGATGCCGACAGTCGCTTCCTGTTCCTGACCGTCTATGCCGTTCGCATGTCGGCGCTGGCGATCGGTGAGTTGTTGCGTCAGGCCTTTGCCGACCTTCCCGGCGAGGTGGAAGCGGGCGAACTCGCCGTCCGCGAAGAATCGCGCGGGCTGCTGCTCCCCACCGCCATCTGGGCGCGCTGGAAGCGATAGCGCCGAACCCCAACATCCGTTCGGGCTGAGCTTGTCGAAGCCTTGTCCTTCTTGAAAGAAAGGACGACCCTTCGACAGGCTCAGGGCGAACGGAAAGGGGGTAAGCGCTCAACCCCGTTTACTTCCCCACCCGAATCTCGAACAGCTTTGGCCAATATTTGCCGGTGATGAACACCCGGTCCCGTGCGGCATCATAGGCGATGCCATTGGCCACCGCTTCGCTGTCCCGCACGCCAGCTGCCTTGACCAGCGGCGTAACGTCGATCCAGTCGATCACTGCGCCGGTCGCGGGATCGATCCGGGCGATCTTCGTCTCATACCAGATATTCGCCCAAATCTCGCCGCGCACATATTCCAGCTCGTTCAGCCGCTGGACCGCGCGCCCGTTCCACGTCACGGTGATGCGGCGCTGCTCGGCCAGCGTGTCGGGATCAAGGAAGCGCAATTGGGCGCTGCCGTCGCTCTGGATGATATGCCGCCCGTCCTGCGTCAGGCCCCAGCCTTCGCCAACATAGCGAAAATCGCCGACCGGCGCGAAATCGTCCAGCTTCCAGACAAATCCCTGGCCATGGCGCCAGGTCAGGCTGATCAGCCGGTCGTTCCAATTGACGATCCCCTCGCCAAAATAGCGCGGCTCCAGCACGCGCCGCTGGATGACCTTGCCGTCCTTCAGCCGCACCTTGCGAATGTCCGACCGCCCCTCCAGCCCGGTGCTTTCATAAAGCGCACCGTCATGAAAAAAGAGCCCCTCGGTAAAGGCAGCGGAATCGTGCGGATAGGATTTGACCAGCGTCCAGGGCGTGTCGGCCAGGGCGGGGGTCGCGAACGCCAGCGCGCCCAATAGCGCGAACAGAAGCCGCTTCATTCCGCCGCTGCCTGCGCCGCAACCGCCGCCGCCAGCCAGTCGGGCAGCAGCGCCGGGTCCAGATCCTCGACCCGCCGCAACTCGATCGACAGGTCCATGTCCGGCAGCGCCGCGCGCTGGCGCTTCTCCTCCGCCTGGGCCAGCGGCACCGCGACCAGCCGCCGGTTCACCTTGGCGCGATAATGCATCCGGGCGGTATTCTCCTGCCCCACATAGCAGCCCTTGTCATAATCGACGCCGTTCAGCTCCCCGGCATTGGTTTCCAGCCACAGCGTCTGGTCCTGCCCCAGTTCACCTGCGCCCTCGAACACGCCCTGGCTTAGCCGGTGCGCGCGGAACGCCGCCGCAGCGTCGCCATCCCCTGGCGCGGCGATCCAGCGATGCCCAAGGGCAGGCAAGCGCGGATCAAGCGGTCTGTCCGCTGCATCCGGCGCCCAATGCACCGCCAGCGACTCGTCCCGCGCGATCACGACCTTGCGCCGCAGCCGGTACAGCGTCAGCCGCCTGGCCAGCGCATCGGCCTGCGCCGCCTCGCAATCGATCAGCACATCGTCGCCATCTGCCCACAGCATCATGTCGAACAGCGCTTTGCCCTGCGCGCTCAGCAACGCGGTCCAGCGCGGCACGCCCTGTGCCAGCGTCAAGACATCGCGTGTCAGCAGGCCTTGCAGGAAGGGCCGCGCCTCCTCGCCTGAAATTCTGAGGATAGCGCGGTCGGTGAGGGTGGTGCCGGTCATCGGCTTTAGGTAGGACAGGCGACTTCCATATCCAAGCGGTGAGCCACCATGTCCGAAACTTTCGACCTGATCCTTACGAACGGCACCATTCATACGCCGGGCGGCGCGGAGCGGGCCGACATCGGCGTGCGCGGCGGCAGGATCGTCGCGATCGGCACGGGGCTTGGTGACGCGGGGGAAGTGATCGACTGTACCGGGCTGGACGTGCTGCCCGGCTGCATCGACAGCCAGGTCCATTTCCGTGAGCCGGGGCTGGAGCATAAGGAAGATCTCGAATCGGGCAGCCGGGCGGCGGTGCTGGGCGGCGTCACCGCCGTGTTCGAAATGCCCAACACCAATCCCAACACCGACACGGCCGATCGCGTCCAGGACAAGCTTGCCCGCGCCCATCACCGCATGTGGTGCGACCATGCCTTCTATGTCGGCGCGACTGCCGACAATGCCGAACAGCTCAAAGAGCTTGAACGCATCCCCGGCACGGCCGGGGTCAAGATATTCATGGGCGCGTCGACCGGCAGCCTGCTGGTGGACGATGACAATGCGCTGGCCCGCGTGCTGGCCAGCGGCACGCGCCGCGTCGCCATCCATGCCGAGGATGAAACGCGGATGAATGCGCGCAAGAGCCTGGCGCTGGCGGGTGACCCGTCCACCCATCCGGTATGGCGCGACGATGAAAGCGCGATGATCGCCACCAAACGCATCATCGGCCTGGCCCGCGCCGCGCGCCGCCGCATCCATATATTGCACATCACGACCCCCGCCGAACTCGCCTATATCGGCCAGAACAAGGATATCGCGACCTGCGAGGTGACGCCCCAGCATCTGACGCTGGCAGGGGAGGATGCCTATCCGCGCCTTGGCACCTATGCCCAGATGAACCCGCCGATCCGGTCGGGCGCGCACCGCGACGGGCTGTGGCATTGGCTCAACCAGGGCGTGCCCGACGTTCTGGGTAGCGATCACGCCCCCCACACGATCGAGGAAAAGGCCAAGCCCTATCCGACCAGCCCCAGCGGTATGCCCGGCGTTCAGACGCTCGTGCCGCTGCTGCTCAATCATGTCGCGGAAGGGCGGCTGACGCTGCGCCGCTTCATCGAACTGACCTCCTCCGGTCCTCAGCGCGTGTTCGGGCTGGTCGGCAAGGGGCGGATCGCGCTCGGCTATGACGCCGACTTCACCGTGGTAGACCTGAAAAAGCGCTGGACCGTCGGCAGCGACTGGCTTGCATCCCGCTGCAACTGGTCGCCGTTCGAGGGGATGGACCTGACCGGCAAGGCGGTCGGCACCATCATCCGCGGCCACCGCGTGATGTGGGAAGATGCGCTGGCCAATGAAGCGATTGGAGAGCCGGTGCGTTTCGAGGCGACCGAATTTTCCTGATTCACATTCGATCAAGGCTGCACGCCACCATGCATCCTCCCCTGCAAGGGGAGGTGGCAACGCAAAGCGTTGACGGAGGGGTGTCACCCTCTCGATAGCGCGACACCCCTCCGTCTGGCCTTCGGCCCGACACCTCCCCTGCAAGGGGAGGATCAGTTACGACGCAACGCTGATACTAGTGGTCCGATTCTGACATTTGCAGATCCATCCCAGCCGCCAGGGGATGCAAATGTCAAAATCAATCCACTAGACCGTCGCCGCCCGGTTCCGCCGGGCCATCCGCACCCCGTCGGTCGCGAACAGGATCAGCGCGATCCAGATCAGGCCAAAGCTGAGCATCTGGCCATGGCTCAGCTTTTCGCCGAACAGCATGATGCCACAGAAAAATTACAGCATCGGGGCCAGATATTGCAATATGCCCAGTGTCGCCATCGGCAGCCGTTGCGCCGCCATGGCGAACAGCACCAACGGCACTGTCGTCACCGCGCCTGATGTCACCAGCAGAGCGGTGGTCGCGGCGTCCTGTCCGAAACTCACCCCGCCATGGCTCGCTTCCCAGATCAGATAGGCAATTGCAGGCGGCGTCAGCAGCAGCGTCTCGACGCCAAGGCCGGTCATCGGCGCCACCGGCGTCACTTTGCGCAGCAGGCCGTAAAAGGCGAAGCTGAACGCCAGCGTCAGGCTGATCCACAATGTCGTCAGCGCCGCCGCCGCCAATATGGCCACGCCCACCGCCGCCACGCCGATCGCCATCAATTGCGGTCGTCGCAACTTTTCCTTCAAAACCATCACGCCCAGCGCGACATTGACCAGCGGGTTCAGGAAATAGCCAAGGCTTGCCGCGACGACATGGCCATCATTGACCGCCCATACATAGGTCAGCCAGTTGATCGCGATCATCAGCGCAGACCCCGCCAGCGGCAGGACCAGCCGACGGTCGCGCAACGTCGCCAATAATGGCCCCAAAGTCCGGCGCGCCGCCAGCAGTGTGACGATCAGCAATAGCGACCATAATATCCGCTGGGTGACGATCTCGATCGGATCGACATGATGGAGCAGCCGAAAGAAGATCGGCAGCAGCCCCCAAAAGCCATAGGCGAAGATCGCGGCGATCAGCCCATTGCGCGTATAATTTTGCGCCGGGCTCAGAATATCCCCCCGCCCAGAAACAGCCGCAGCGCGCCAAAGGTCGCGACGATCAGGCAGAAATTGCGCCCGCCATTGCGCGAAGAAATGGCGCCGATCACCGCGCCGAACAGCGCCATGGGCACCAGCAACCAGTTCAGCGCCCCCAACAGCGGCATGAAGGCGGGAATCATCAGGACCAGGGTGACCAGGCCGATAAAGCCGGATAATATGTTCAGCATTCAGCCTAGATGGCGGTTTCGCCGCATGGCCACAAGACGGGCGTGCAGGCCAGTGGCCAGAAACTGGCCCGATGATGCGGAAATTTCGCGCGATTCACCAAATGTCCTAACGAAAAATTAACCCGCACTCTTCATGCCTTGTTTACGAAGGAGTGCAGCATGGCGTTTTTCCGGCCCGTTTCCATTATCGCGCTGACATTGGCGCTCGCCGCCTGTGGCAAGGGGGACAAGGATGCCAGCCTCGCGGCGCTCGATGCGCAACTCACCAACAATGCGGTCGACCCCGCGCTGAAAGGCGCGCTTGCCGACCCGATCGTGGTTGATCCCCAACTGGTCGGCCAGTCCAACCGCAATGCCGTGCGCACGGCCGATCGTCCGGCCAATGGCGCGGTGCCGCTGCTTGGCGGCGATGCGGGCAAGGCGCAGGCGGCCGCGCTGCAACAGGCGGGCGGCAAGCTGCTCAGCGCGCCAGCACCCAGCGCGGGTGATGCTATGCCATCGACCGTCACCCTGGGCGCGGTCGCGCGCGAACAGGCGTCCCGCAACGGCGGCAACGCCAATTGCAGCAAGCAGCTCGTCTATGGGATGGAATGGGCGCAACGCCTGCCCGATCCCTTCACTGTGTATCCCGGTGCGCAACTGGTCGAAGCGGCCGGCGCGGAACGTGATGGCTGCACCCTGCGCGCCGTCAGCTTCGTCACGCCTGTCCCGCGTCAGGGGGTGATGGACTATTATTATACGCTCGCCCGCCGCGCGGGCTATGATGGCGAACATAAGATATTGGGCGGCGATCATGTGCTGGGCGGCACGCGCAAGGCGGATGGCAGCGCCTATTTCATTCTCTTCACCGATGCGCCGGGCGGCAAGACCAACATCGACATCATCGCCGACAACGGAAAATAAGGGCAAAGGCGGCGAATCGGGCCGCCCCATTCCCCTGATCGCCATTTGCCTGTAGGGGCAGCGGCATGACCAATATTTTCCTTGTTATGGGCGGGGGCGCGGTGGGCGCTGCGCTGCGCTACCAGCTGGGCCGCGTCCTGGGCGCCATGGTGCCCGGCGCCGCCTGGCCATGGGGCACGTTCGCCGCCAATCTGCTCGGCGGTTTCGCCATGGGCCTGCTTGCAGGCTGGCTGGCGCGTGGCAGCACGATGCCGGGTGAACCGATCCGGCTGTTGCTGGGCGTCGGCCTGCTGGGCGGTTTTACTACCTTCTCCGCCTTCAGCCTGGAAACCTTGTTGATGATCGAGCGTGGCCAGCTTCTTGTCGCGCTGACCTATGCGTTGGCATCGGTGATCGGGGCGATCGTCGCGCTGGCGCTGGGCCTGTCGCTGATGCGGAGCATCGTCGCATGAAGGGCCGTCCTCCCGGCAAGGGCGACGCGCCGCGCGGTCGCAAACCCGCAACCCCCGGCAAATCCTTCGGCAAGCCGTCCGGCGCACCCGGTCGCGCCCGTGGCGGCGCAAAGGCGGCCACCGCGCGCAAGGGGGAGGGTGGCAAGCCCGCGTCGAAACCACCCTTCAAGTCCGGCCCGAAAAAGCCCGCCGCCAAACCCGCCGCTGCCAAGGCTGCGCCAGTGGTTCAGGCCGCTGCGCCCAAGCCTTCGGCCGCGAAGGGCGTCTCGCTCGACGTGCGCCAATATCGGGTTCATGCGGACGATGACGGCATCCGCCTCGACCGCTGGTTCCAGCGCCACTTGCCCGATGTCGGCTTCAACATCGTGTCGCGCTGGTCGCGCACCGGCCAGTTGCGGGTCGACGGCGCGCGCGCCGCACCGGGGGATCGCATCGCCGAAGGGCAGATGATCCGCGTCCCGCCCGCCGAAGCGAAGGCCGCCCCGTCCGAACGCCCCGCCCGGCGTGTCCCGGTCATAGACCTGACCCCTGACGAAATCGCCTATGCGCAGGAAATGGTCATCCATCGCGATGCGCAGGCTATCGTCATCAACAAGCCGCCCGGACTCGCCACGCAGGGCGGGACCAAGACGGACGAGCATGTCGACCGCTTGCTCGACGGCCTGATCTTCAACGCCGAATCGCGGCCAAAGCTGGTCCACCGGCTGGACAAGGACACGTCGGGCGCGCTGCTGCTCGCCCGCTCCAGCCGCGCCGCCGCCCATTTCGCCAAGGCGTTTTCCAGCCGCACCGCGCGCAAGGTCTATTGGGCGCTGGTCATCGGCGTGCCGTCCATCGCGGACGGCATGATCGAACTGCCGCTGGCCAAGCAACCGGGCACCGGCGGCGAAAAAATGCATGTCGACGAAGCGGAAGGCTTGCCCGCCCGCACCCGCTATCGCGTCATCGAACGCGCGGGCAATCGCGCCGCCTGGGTCGAACTGCAACCCTATACCGGCCGCACCCACCAGTTGCGCGTCCATCTCGCCGCGATCGGCCATCCCATCGTCGGCGACGGCAAATATGGCGGCAAGGACAGTTTCCTGACCGGCACGATCAGCCGCAAGATGCACCTTCATGCCCGCCGCATCCGTGTCGATCATCCCGATGGTGGCCGCGTCGACGTGATGGCGGACCTGCCTGCCCATTTCGCCTCCAGCCTTGCCGATCTCGGCTTCGACATCAGCCTGGGCGACATGCCGCTGGATGACGAGATCGACCGCAGCCCCACGCGCGAGGATGAAAAGAAATTCGCGCGCCAGCATGCCAAGCAGATACGCAAGGATCGCAAGGGCGAACGGCGCTCGCGGGGCGGGGGCGGATAGGGGCAGCGTCTATGGCCAACCCGTTAGTCGTGTTCGATTGCGACGGCACGCTGGTCGATGGCCAGCACAGCATCTGCGCCGCCATGGCCCGCGCGTTCGAGGAAGCCGGTCTGGTCGCGCCCGACCGGCTGGCCATCCTCTCCGCGGTCGGCCTTTCGCTGCCCCATGCCATGGCCCGGCTGCTGCCGGATGCGGAGGCGGATTTTCACGCTCATCTCGCGGAACGCTACAAACTGGCCTTTCAGGCGCTGCGGCGCGAAAATGCGGTGTCCGAACCGCTCTATCCCGGCATGGCCGATCTGGTGCATGATCTGGATCGCGCAGGCTGGCTGCTGGGCGTCGCCACGGGCAAGTCGGATCGGGGCCTGGCGCTCTGCCTGACCCATCATGGCCTGATCGACCGCTTCGTGACGCTCCAGACCGCCGATCGCCACCCGTCCAAGCCGCACCCCTCCATGCTGCTGACCGCCATGGCCGAAGCCGGCGCGTCCCCGGACACGACCGTCATGATCGGCGACACCAGTTTCGACATCGACATGGGGCTGGCGGCAGGCGTGCGCAGCATCGGCGTCGCCTGGGGCTATCATGCCCCTGACGAACTGATCGCGGCAGGCGCGCAGGCAGTGGCCATGGACAGCGGCGAATTGCGCCGCCATATCGGCGCGCCATGACCGACTTTCCGCCTCCACCCCCCGTTGATCCCGAAAAGATCGCCCGCCAGCGGCATTTCGCCATCGGCCTGTTCCGCCTGTCGGGTGCGTTGATCGTCATGTTCGGCTTCCTCGCCATCATGCAGCGCTTCACCTGGGTGCAGGGGGACAAGGCCAAGGCGTTCGGCGCGATCATGGTCATCGTCGGCCTGTTCCAGTTCGTCATCGTGCCCCGCCTGATGCTGGCCCTGTTCAAGCGTACAAAGCCATGAAGCGCTTTTACAAGGACGTCGCCGTGATCGCGTCCGATCAGGGTTTTGCCGTCCAGCTCGACGCCCGCCCGGTCCGCACCCCCGCCCGTGCGCTGCTGGCGCTGCCTACGCCTGCCCTGGCTGAGGCGGTGGCTGCCGAATGGCGCGCGCAGGGGGAGAGTGTCGATCCCGCGACGATGCCCTTTACCGGCCTCGCCAATGCTGCGATCGACCATGTCGTCGCCAACCATAAGAGCTTTGCCGCCGGGATCGCCCGCTATGGCGAAAGCGACCTGCTTTGCTATCGTGCCGAAGCGCCGCAAACGCTGGTGCAGCGGCAGGCGGCGGCGTGGGATCCGCTGCTCGACTGGGCGCGCGCCCGCTATGACGTGGCCTTCGTCGTCACGCAGGGTGTCTTGCCAGTCGCGCAGCCGGCACTGACCCTCACCCGTCTTGGCGCAGTGGTCGAAGCCTTCGATCCATTCCTGCTCGCGGGCCTGTCCACGCTCGTCAATCTCAGCGGCTCGCTGATCTGCGGCCTCGCCATTGTCGATGGCGGCCATGATCTTGACGCCATCTGGCAGGCGGCGGAAATCGACGAAGCCTGGCAGGTCGAACAATGGGGCGAAGATGCGCAGGCCGCCGCGCGTAATGCACGGCGCGCGGCCGATTTTGCCGTGGCCGGAGCCTTTTGCGGGATGAGCCGTCCCTGAAAGGCTGGGAACCAGCCTGCTCCTTCGTTCATTATTCATGTTGAAAGGCGTAGCAATCGCCCGTTCGACATTATGGAATAACGACCAAGGAGACCCTAACATTGGCAAAGTCCGCCCTGATCGCTTTGATGAGCCTGTCCGCGCCGCTGGCGCTGGCTACCCCCGCAATGGCGCAGGACGCCCCCGCCGCCCCCGCCGCTGCTACCCCTGACACGGAAGCTGCCACGCAATCCGCGACCCCGGCTGCTGCGGAAATGACGCCGGAACAGATCACCGCCTTCAACAGCGCGGTTACGGCCTTCACGGCCGGGCAGGCCGCCCAGCAGGCTGGCGACAATGCCGGAGCCGTTGCAAAATATGATGCGGCGCTGCCCGCCATCCGGACCGCGGTAGAGGTTGACCCGTCCAAGATCGAGAATGTCAATTTCCTCGCCAACGCCCTCTATGCTGATGCCGCTGCCTATGGCGCGCTGGGCCAGATGGACAAGGTGATCGCCCTTTACGGCGAATCATTGCCCTATTGGCGCAAGGTCGTGGAGGCCAAGCCTGCTGACGCGGCCAGCCGCAATATCCTGGCGGGCATCTTGATCCAGATGGGCAACCAGAAGCTCGCTGCCCAGGACAAGGTCGGGTCCGCGCCGCTCTACGCCGAAGCACTGACCCTCGCCCGCAAGTCCGCGTCCGAAAATGCGAACGACAAGGTGACAAAGAATATTCTTCTTTCGGCCCTTATCGGCTCCAGCCAGACCAGCAGCGACCCCGCGCTCAAGACCGAAGCGGTGACGCTCAGCAAGACGATGCTGGCCAATGGCACGGTTGATGCGACCAACAAGCCTGCGGCCGAAGCGCTGACCGGCGCTGCCAAGGCGGGCTGACAAGCCACAACGTTTGCCCTGAGCCTGCCCTTGGGAAGGCTCAGGGCGCACGACCCTTACAAGTTGATCCGCAGGCATGCGGAGCGGGAACGGGCGTGCCCTTACGCCTCGACCCCGATCTTGTCCGCGTAGAGCAGCCGCCCGCTGCCCAGCAGCCCCAGCAGTTGCGGCAGCATATGCGGCGCGACCGCGAAACAGCCTTCGCTCCGCCCGCATTTGCCCCAGGCGGCGATATGATCCTCGCCCACATAATCCGCGCCATGGACGACGATGGCGCGCGGTTCGGCATTGTTGTTCTGCGGGTCCAGCCCGATCAGCCGCATCGCCCGGCCATGCTGGCCGACATATTGCTCGCCGGTCACATAAGCGCCCGAACTGCTGGCCAGCGAATTGGGTTCGTTGGAAAAACTGTGCAGCCAGCCGCTATGCGCCGGGTCCGATCCGCGGCCATGCGCTACCAGATAGCTGCTGCTCTGCCCGCCGATCAGGTCGACGACATGGAAGCGCAATTCCTTCGACGGGGCCGCAAAATCGGCGATCGCCACGCGGTCGCGCAGGGTGAAGGCGTCGCCATGCCGGTCTAGCGCGGCCTTGGCCTTTTCCAGCAGCGACGCATAGGGTTTGGGGGCGATCGGCTGCACGATGGGCTTGGCAGGCGATGGCGCGGCGGCGGGCAGGGGCGCTGTTACCGGCACGGCGGCCCGGCCGATGCTGTCGGATAGAAACGAAAAAGCGAGTCCGCTCATGGCGAACTTCGTGAAATTGCGGCGATCCATGGCGCGAATATAGCAAAGTCGCCGCCCCGCTCCAAGAGCGGGGCGATGCGCCTTATGGCGCGGAATGGCTCGCTTCGTCCGCAGGCTGGCTCTCTTCGCCTTCCTGTGGCAGGCGCGCGGTCATGCCGCTGGCGTCGGCATCATCCTGAATCTGCTGCTGTTCGGAAACCGACGGCGGCGGCGCGGGAGTCGCGACCGCATTGTTCGACGGCGGCGGCAGAACCGCATCGGGTTCCTCGATGATGACATTTTCGACCGGCGGCTCGACTAGATTATTGGTCGCTGCCGGTTCTTCTTCTTTCTTGCCGCAGGCGGACAGGGCCAGGGCACCGGCAAGGGCGAACAGGGCAATTTTGCGCATGGGTGATCAGTCCTTCGATGCGATGGTTGGGGTGGGTGCGGGCGCGGCGGTCGGGTCGGCCCGGCTGCTCGACGCCTCGATCTTTTCGGCCAGCAACTTGTCCCAGCCATAGGGGTCGGCGCGGAAGCTCATCGTGCCGTTGCTGCTGGCAAAGGCGGTCCAGTAGAGCAGATAGACCGCCACCTCCTGCGGCAGGGATACGCGCTGCGTCTTGCCGCTATCGATCAGCGTCTGGATCTGGCCGTTCAGGTCCGGGTCGCTCGCCACCATCAGTTCGGCCAGCGACACCGGCTTTTCCAGCCGGACGCAGCCATGGCTGGCCAGCCGGTCATAGCTTGAAAATTTCCCGCGCGCCGGCGTGTCGTGCAGATAGACGGCAAACGGGTTGGCGAAATCGAACTTCAACCGCCCCAGCGCGCTGTTCGGGCCTGCGGGCTGGACGATCCGTTCGCCGCCTTCGGGTGTCTTGACGATCTTGTAGCCCTGCTTGGCCAGCGTCGCGCGTCCCTTGGGGAACAATTCCCGCCTGGCGATCGACATCGGCACGTTCCAGGGCGGATTGACCACGATCGAATGGATGTTCGACGACAGCATCGGCGTTGCATTTTGCGGGCTGCCGGTGACGGCGCGCATCGACGTGACCGGCTGGTCGCCCTCGAACACGGTCAGCACGGCGGCGGCGATGTTCACCTGCACCCGGTTGACCGGCAGGCGGCGCGGCATCCAGCGCCACCGCTCCATATTGGCCATGATCGCGGCGATCCGGTCGTCCACGCTGACATTGAGCGCCGCCAGCGTCCGCGTGTCGAGCAACCCTGTGGGGTTGAGGCCATAGCGCCGCTGCGCGCGTTGCAGCACGTCGGTCAGATTTTCGGTCGGCGTGACGCTCCTGTCCTCCAGCGCGATGCGCGCGCGCACCACCATGGGCGCGGATGTCGCGGTCAGCACCGGCCAGCCGCCCTTGTCGCGGATCGCCTCATAGGTCGCCAGCCCCTTGCGCAACCCTTCATAGCCCGCATAGGGCGGCGTCAGCGCATTCGCCCATTGTGCCAGCCGGTCCTCGGCCACGGCCTTCGCCAATCCGGGGCGCGGGTCATAGGGTTCTGGGCGCAGCGCCCAAATCTCCAGAAAATCGGCGGCATCGACCCGTCCGGTGGACAGCGCCTTCGCCCGGTCCAGCAGCGCGCTGACCAGCGCGTCGCCGGTCAGCGTGGCGGTCGCCTTGCGCCGCGCGGTCAGCCCTTGTTCGGCTCCGCTGCGCAACCAGTCATTCGCCCATGCTTCCTGCGTGGCCCAAAGAGGGGGAATGGGGGCAGGCAATGGCGCGGGCGGCAATGGCTGCACCATCGCGGGGGGCAGTGTCGGCGCCATGGCCGGGGGTTGTGTTACCGGCGTCTGGGCGTAAGCGGGCAGGGTGCTGGCACTAAGGACACTGGCACCAAGCAGGGCCAGCGTCGAAAAACGGATCATATCGGGACGGTTCATGCTGGACCAGATAGCGCAAAGCGGCCACCGTTCAAATCACGATAGCGGAAAAGATCATGCTGCACGTCGTTCACCATCCTGCCTATGTCTCTCCCGCAACACCCGGCAGCCGCTTTCGTTTCGACAAATATGGGCTGGTGATGGAGGCGTTGCGCGAAGTTGCGCCCGCCATGACGCTCCACACGCCCGATGCGATGCCGCGCGCCTGGATAGAGGCGGTGCATGATCCCGCCTATGTGGAAGAAGTGCTGACCCTCACCGTCCCGCAGGCCAAGGAACGGCGGATCGGCTTTCCTGTGACCCAGCGGGTCATGCTCCGCTCCACCCTGTCGCCCGGCGGCACCTGGGCGGCGGCGCGGCTGGCGCGCATCCACGGCTTTGCCGCTAATGCCGCAGGGGGCAGCCACCACGCGCTGGCCGATAGCGGGGCGGGTTATTGCGTGTTCAATGATCTTGCCATCGCCGCCAACCGCCTGATCGCGGAAGGGGAGGCGGATCGTATCCTCATCCTCGACCTCGACGTGCATCAGGGCGACGGCACGGCTTCGCTGCTGGCGGGGCGGGCGGATATTTTCACCCTGTCGATCCATGCTGAAAAAAATTTCCCGGTGCGCAAGGCGCGCTCTACGCTGGACATCGGCCTGCCCGACGGGGTGGAGGATGCCGCCTATCTTGCCATCCTCCATGACACGCTGCCGCGCGTGCTGGATGATTTCGCGCCCGACCTCATTCTCTATCAGGCCGGGGTTGATCCCCATGGCGACGACCGGCTGGGGCGGCTGGCCCTGACCGACGCGGGGCTGGATGCGCGCGACCGCTATGTCATGCGCCAGGCCCGCGCCCGCGCCATCCCGGTCGCCAGCACCATGGGCGGCGGCTATGGAGAGGACCGCATGGCCGTCGCCCATCGCCACGCCGCCTGCATGATCCGCATGGCGCAGGAAGCTATGGTTTGAAGCTCCAACGGGTCAGAGTGACGGCATCGCGGCTTAATGCACCGTCCCGACCGTGGGTTGCGCCCGGTCCATGATCTTCGCTGCGATCAGCCCGGCCACGGCCAGCGCCACAAAGTCACTGAACGCCAGATAGAGAATATAGCCCCAGGGCGCATGGTTGAACACGGATTGCCCGACATGCATCCACAAGACCCCGGCCAGCGCGAAGATCAGGGCTACCCGGACCCGCTCGGCAAAGCCGGTCGTCACGAACCGCAGCGCCAGCGCAATCAGCACGCCCACCACCAGCGACAGGATCAACCCGCCGATCAGGCTGGCGCTGTCCGTCACCGGAAAGCCGCTGCTGTTGTAGAAAATCTGCGCTATCGGCCCCTTGCCGTACAGGATCGTGCCCTCCGCCGTCGCCGGATCGGGGACCGTATAGACGCCGGTGCCAGTCGTGTTGAGCGCCTGCGCCAGCGCCGCCTGCAAATTGGCGCTCGCCTGTCCCTCCGCGCGGCTCATCGCCAGCGCGCTCAATGGCGTGCCCCAGAACAGGAAGCCTGTGATAAACATTGCAAAGCCGCCCAGCAGGCCGCCGATTACCGTCCGTATCATCATGCTCTCCACTCCCTGTCCCGCCCATAAGGCTAGGCCAGAACGCAGCGGAGGCAAAATCTATCCGGTAATTGTCAATCGGTAGGGCGCGATGCCTTTTCGGCGATGCCCGACACGCCCTCGCGCCGCTCCAGCTCGTCGCACACGGCATCCAGCGAAATGTCGCAATCGGCCAGCAGCAGCAGCAGGTGGAACAACAGGTCCGCGCTTTCGCCGACCAGTTCGTCACGGTTTCCCGCCATCGCGGCGATCACCGCCTCGACCGCTTCCTCGCCGACCTTCTGCGCAATCTTGCCGCGTCCCCGCGCCGTCAGCTTGGCGACATAGGATGTGGACGGGTCAGCCGACCGCCGCTGGCGGATCGTCTGTTCAAGCGTAAAGAGGGTGGCGCGCATGGCTGCGCATCAAGCGCCGCGCGCGCCACCCGTCAATGGGAAAATTATTTCCGCTTGCGGCCGCTGCGCAGCAGGCGGAAGCCGACAATGGCCACACCCATCGCAAACAGGCCCATCTGTTCCGGTTCAGGCACCGGAGTCGGGGTGCTGCCGCCTGAGCTGGACGTCGTGCCGCCGCTGCTGGTCGTGCCACCGCTGCTGGTGCCGCCGCCGCACTTGCCGAACCAGCACCATGTCGCCTGCGCCGGCGTCGCCGCACCGATCAGGCCAGCGGCCCCGGCCGCCAAAAGCATCTTGTTGAGTTTCATGAATGTCACCCTGTTTCCGTTGAACCGATATGGTCGAACGCGACCCGTCAGGGTTAATGCAGCCTTCATGCCGGATGGTGCCATCTGGCAGATTTCCGCCATTTTTCAGGGTTAACGACGCTTCCGGAAATATGGTTACTGTAAAGTAAATCGACGCTTTTGCGGGGTCAGGCCGCCCGCACCGGCACGCCCGCCGCCGCCAGCGCGCGATGGGCTTCGGCGATGCTGTGCTGCCCGAAATGGAATATCGATGCTGCCAGCACCGCGCTGGCATGACCCATGGTCACGCCCTCGACCAGATGCTCCAGCGTCCCCACGCCGCCGCTGGCGATGACGGGGATCGATACCGCGTCGGCAATGGTCCGCGTCAGCGCCAGGTCATAGCCCGCCTTCGTCCCGTCGCCGTCCATCGACGTCACCAGCAATTCGCCAGCGCCCAGCTGCGCCAGTCGCAGCGCATGCTCCAGCGCGTCGATCCCGGTCGGCTTGCGCCCGCCATGGGTGAAGATTTCCCAACGCCCTTCACCGACTTTGCGCGCGTCCACAGATCCCACGATACACTGGCTGCCGAAGCGATCGGCAATATCCGCCACCAGTTCGGGCCGCGCCACCGCCGCGCTGTTCACCGCCACCTTGTCCGCGCCTGCCAGCAGCAGCGCACGCGCATCGTCGGGCGTGCGTACCCCGCCGCCCACGGTGACGGGCATGAAACAGACTTCGGCCGTGCGCCGCACCACGTCGAGGATAGTGCCGCGCGCCTCATGCGTGGCGGTAATGTCCAGAAAGCACAGTTCGTCCGCGCCCGCCGCATCATACAGCTTCGCCTGCTCCACCGGATCGCCCGCGTCGCGCAGATCGACGAAGTTCACGCCCTTGACCACGCGCCCGTTGGCGACGTCCAGGCAGGGGATGACGCGGGTGCGGACGGTCATCGGATCACGCTGCCGCCTGCGCCACGGCCAGCGCCGTTTTCAGGTCCAGCCGCCCGTCATACAGCGCCCGCCCGGTAATCACGCCCTCGATGCCGTCGTCGGCGTGCAGGCTCAATATCCTGATGTCGGCGATCCCCGCCACGCCGCCGCTCGCGATCACCGGAATGTCGGTCGCCCGCGCCAGATCGACCGTCGCCTCGACATTGCAGCCTTTCAGCATCCCGTCGCGGCCCACATCGGTAAAGAGCAGGCTGGCAACGCCCGCATCCTCGAACCGCCGGGCCAGGTCGATCACCGGCATGTCCGATTTTTCCGCCCAGCCATCGGTCGCGACGAACCCGTCGCGCGCATCGACCGCCACGACGATCCCGCCGGGAAAATCGCGCGCCGCCAGCTTGACGAAAGCCGGATCTTTCAGCGCCGCCGTGCCGATGACGATGCGCGATACGCCAAGGTCGAACCAGCGCTCCACCGCCTCCCGGTTGCGGATGCCGCCGCCCAGCTGGACATGCCCCGGAAAGGTCTCGACAATCCGCTCGACCGCCGCGGCGTTCACCGCATGGCCCGCAAAGCTCCCGTCCAGATCGACAACATGCAGATGCTGCGCCCCCGCCTGCGCAAACAGCGCCGCCTGCGCCGCCGGATCGTCGCCATAAACGGTCGCACGATCCATATCGCCCTCGGCCAGGCGCACGACCTGCCCGTTTTTCAGATCAATGGCGGGAAAGACGATCAGAGACATGGGCTCACCAGACAATATTGGGGCAGCGTGTTCCCGCGAAGGCGGGAACCCAGCTCCGACGTTTCAACTGGGTTCCCGCCTTCGCGGGAACACGGATCGGCATCATCACGGCTTCCACTCCAGAAAGCGCGACAGGAAGGAAAGGCCATAGGTCTGGCTCTTTTCCGGGTGAAACTGGCAACCGATAATCGTGTCGCGCGCGACCGCCGCGACCAGCGGGCCGCCATGGTCGGTCACGGCCGCGACATGCGCCGGATCGGTCGCCTCGAAATGATAGCTGTGCAGGAAATAGGCCTCGCCCGCTTCGATCAGGGGCGGCGCGCCGTTCAGCACGACATCGTTCCACCCCATATGCGGCACCTTGATGCTGGCATCGCCCGGCTGCATCAGCCGCACCGTGCCGCCGATCCAGCCCAGCCCCTCATGCCGCCCGAATTCCTCGCCCGCGTCGGCCAGCAACTGCATGCCCACGCACACGCCCAGAAACGGCACGCCGCGCCGATGCACGGCCTCGCCCATCGCCTCGACCATGCCGGGGATCGCCACCAGCGCATCGCGGCACGCCCGGAACGCGCCTACGCCCGGCAACACGATCCGGTCGGCCCGCGCCACCACATCGGCATCGGCGGTAATGACGACATCGCCCGCCCCCGCCTTGCGCAGGGCATTATAGACCGAATGCAGATTGCCCGCGCCATAGTCGATCAGGGCGACCCCGCTCACAACATCCCCTTGGTCGACGGGATCGCGTCCGCCTTGCGCGGGTCGATCTCCACCGCCTGCCGCAGCGCGCGGGCCAGCCCCTTGAAGGCGCTCTCGACGATATGGTGATTGTTGCTGCCATACAGACATTCGATGTGCAGCGTGATGCCGGCGGCCTGCGCGAAGCTGTGGAAGAAATGCTCCACCATCTCCGCGTCCCACTCGCCGATCTTCTGCACGGTGAAGGGCAGCTTGCACACCAGCCATGGCCGCCCCGAAATGTCGAGCGCCACCCGCGTCAGCGTCTCGTCCATCGGCGAATAGACGGAGCCATAGCGCGAAATCCCGCGCTTGTCGCCCAGCGCCTTGGCCACCGCCTCGCCAATGGCGATTGCGCTGTCCTCGGTCGTGTGATGCTGGTCGACATGCAGGTCGCCCACGGTCTTGACGCTCATGTCGATCAGCGAATGGCGCGACAATTGCTCGATCATATGGTCGAGAAAGCCGATGCCCGTGGACACCGTATAAAGACCCGTGCCGTCGAGGTTGACGGTTACGTCGATCTGGGTTTCCGCCGTGTTGCGGTGAATCTCGGCCGTGCGCATGCTGGCCCTATAGCGCGTGCCGCCCATCTTGCAATCTGGTCGTGCGATGCGGGCCATCCAAACCGGCAGGGGGGTTGACCCCCTGTTTCGCGTCGTTAGGACATTGGCCCATGAGCGATGACCTGCCCGATAGCCTGATTCCCTATGACGAAATCGTGCAGGAAGCCCTGCGCGCCGTCGTCGGCCGCGTGCTGGGAGAGGTGCAGGCCAGCGGCGGCCTGCCCGGCAGCCACCATTTCTACATCACCTTCAAGACCCAGGCCCCCGGCGTCGACATCCCCAAGCGACTGATCGAGCGCTTCCCGGACGAAATGACCATCGTTCTCCAGAATAAATATTGGGACCTGAAGGTCAGCGACCATCATTTCGAAGTCAGCCTGACCTTCAACCAGGTCGCCGCCCACCTCGTCATCCCCTTCGCGGCAATCACGGCGTTCGTCGACCCCGCCGTCAACTTCGCCCTTCAGTTCCAGGTCGCAGGCGACGCCCTGCCCGAACCCCATGACGAAGCCGAAAATGACGGCCCGCAGGTCGTGGCGGAAGATGGCTCCAACGTCGTGACCGTGGACTTCGGCAAGAAGAAATAGGCGCAAGCGGCGGCTAGACCGCGCCTGACCGAGCGATCGTGCGCGACCAAGTCGCACTCCCAACCTCGTCACCCCGGACTTGATCCGGGGTCCCGCTTTTTGAGTGGTTTGGCTGATATTGGCCGATTTCGGAATGTCGCCTTACCGACGAGCAGGAGGGGATAGCCGCCGGTCATCTTTAGGGCACGCGACACGATCGTGGGCGGGAATAGCTGCCTGTCGCCCATCGACCACTTATTGCCATTGAGATCACAATGGCGCTGGCCCGGTTGCTGACATTCAACGGGTCGGTTATCCTGCCGATATGGGCAAGCGCAGCGGTGTCATCGATCATGAAGAGGGGTTGGCCAAATTGAGTTTGGTCGAACTCGACAACGAAATCGCAAGGTGCAAAACGCGCTTGGGCATTGCCCCCAGCACTCAGCAGAAAAAACAATTTGAAAGCCGCATACACTGGCTTGAGAGCTTCCGACAAAGATATCACGCCGATAAGTGATGTGATGCTTTCGACCAAAAATGGTCACTCGATCATTGCCATTCGTATCACCGAAACCCGCCGCTCATTGAGATGGCAAGTCGAACGCTGAATAACCAAATCTAGTGGAAAGCGGTCATTGCACCGACAGCCCTCTGTAGTAGTTTGTGGCCGTGGAATTCGACGAACTACGCGGCCGCTTAGCGGCGATCTTGGCCGTTGAGGAACGACAGCCTACCGATTGGCTCGAAGTGGAACGGCTAGCGAGCCAGCTACAACGGGAACTGCCAATCGACGCCACGCCAGAGGCGGTGCATCGCTACCTTGATGATGCCGACATTCGCTTCCGCGACGACGCCTACGGAGCGAGGCAGCGACGCGAAGTGCGTCGATATGTTGATCTTGGAGAATACGACGACGGCATCCCCGTTCCGTGGTGGGGGTGCGCTCTGGTCCTTCTTGCTGGCGCAGGCGTAGTTAAGTGGCTGCTTCTCTAGTTGCGGGCACGGCAACAAGTGGGGCGTGAGCCGCCATCAGCACCGGAACGGCAAAATAAATGGTGGAAAGCGGTCGATCTGTAGCGGGTCGCGCATCAAACGAAGGAGGCACCGCACTTAGTGCATTTGTTCGGAAGCGGCAGTCTCACGCCGCCATGTTCCTTGCCCCAAAAACGCGTCCAAAACCGCTGGTCCTGCCTGAGCGCCTCTTCCGCTTCATAGTTCGTGAACGCTGGCCAGCGGCAGGTGTAGCATTTGATGCTGAACAACCAAACGCTCGGAAGAAACGCGACAAATCCGATTGCGGACGGCCACAGATAACCTAGGGGCCAACCGACAAAGGAGGCGAGAACGAAGAGGACAAAGGCGGCTGCTGCGGCCCATTGCCAACGTCGCGCGATGCGAAATCGCCTCGGAACCGCGCTGCACTCATCACTCATTCCGCCCCCCCGAACAACCGCGATCAATGGCACTGCCCCGAGTATATGGATGAGGAGGAATGTCCGCTACTGGAGCGATTGCTGCCGAATAATTTTTATCCGGGCAATGTTGGCTATCGGTGGTCATCTACCCAGAAGCTGACCGTCGTAAATCCACCCATGACGGCCCTCCCTAGAATCGCAGATTTGCGAGTATTTTCAGTGTTACAACCGGAACCACTTGTGAGAAAGTGGTTGATGAGAATGGTTAACGACTTTGCAAGGCGGACTGTCGCCGAACGACCATTGCAGACGTTACCACCTACGATGTAGCTTCACGCAATGACAAAGATGCGCATTATCGTGCTACCAATCATGCTCAGCCTGATGGCTCCGGTATCTGCATTTGCCTGTGCCGTCCGTCGCCCTCCACATGACCCCAGCAAGACGCCTTCCGATCTGATAATCGAAGGAAGAGCGGGGCGGATCGAAAGCGAAGGCAACAGGTCTTTCAACGCCACCACGATCAGGGTCGATAAGGTTTGGCTGGGGAGCACACAGCTTAAATCAGTTAGGCTCTCGTGGCCCACGGCGCCGATGATGTGTCCACCTGAACAGCCCCCGAAAAGCAGTTCACGATTGATGATTTACTTGCGTGAGGAGAACAATGAGCTTGTGCCGATTGGTTGGCTTTTCGTGAACAAAACGCCGAATAGGCTCGCGATTGAAGCAGCGAACGACATGGCAAGATATCGGGCTTCTATCGACAAGAGCAAATAGTCCGCCGACCACCCAACTCAGCCAACCATCATCCCGCTAGTCACGCGACGTATGAACACAGGCGCACCCCCCGTCGCCACTGTGCAATTCCCGCTGTCCTACATCGCCCCCCGGCGCTAACTCTCCATATGCGACATGGGCGAACTTAGCGAAGTTTCACACGCCATCCCCTCCAACCAACCCGCCCCGGTCACCGCTCTACTGACAACCCCTTGGATTTCCTTCCCCTCACCTTAAATCAGCATCAGATTTGCGAATGACTCTTAACTGAAAGGCGCCCCCAAATGCCCGCGACCCGCACCGAAAGTGATAGTATCGGCGCCATAGAGGTGCCAGCGGACGCCTATTGGGGTGCGCAGACGCAGCGGAGCATCGAAAATTTCCCGTTCGGCTCGATGGAGCAGATGCCGATTGGCATCGTCCATGCGCTGGCCATCGTGAAGCAGGCTGCGGCGCGGGTGAACCGCCATCATGGGCTGGTCGCCACCCAGGCAGACGCCATCGAAGCCGCCGCCGCCGCCGTGGCGGCTGGCCAGCATGACGATCAGTTCCCCCTCGTCATCTGGCAGACCGGCAGCGGCACCCAGTCCAACATGAACGTCAATGAAGTGATTGCCGGCATCGCCAATGAAGCGCTCACCGGCACGCGCGGCGGCAAGCATCCGGTCCACCCGAATGACCATGTCAATCTCGGCCAATCCTCCAACGACAGCTTCCCTACAGCGCTTCATATCGCGGCGGCTCTGGCCGTCACCAAAGCCTTGTTTCCCGCGCTAGACCGGCTCCATGCCGCGCTCGACGCGAAAGCGAAGGCATGGGATCATATCGTCAAGATCGGTCGCACCCATTTGCAGGACGCGACCCCGCTGACGCTGGGGCAGGAATTTTCCGGTTACGCGCATCAGGTCTATCGCAGTCGCAAGCGGATCGAACCCGCCGCCATGCACGGCATGATGGCGCTGGCGCAGGGCGGCACGGCGGTCGGCACCGGCCTCAATGCGCCCGAAGGGTTCGATGTCGCGGTCGCGGCGGAAATCGCCACCATCACCGGCCTGCCGTTCCGCACCGCCGACAACAAGTTCGAGGCGCTGGCGTCCAACGATCCGCTGGTTCACCTGTCCTCGACACTCGCCACGCTGGCCGTCGCGCTGACCAAGATCGCCAACGACATCCGCCTGCTCGGCTCCGGTCCGCGCTCTGGCCTGGGCGAACTGGATCTGCCCGCCAACGAACCGGGCAGTTCGATCATGCCGGGCAAGGTCAATCCGACCCAGTCCGAGATGCTGACCATGGTGGCGGCGCAGGTCATCGGCAATCATCAGGCCGTGACCGTGGGCGGGATGCAGGGCCATCTGGAACTCAACGTGTTCAAACCGATGATCGGCGCGGCAGTGCTGCGCTCGATCCATTTGCTGGCCGTCGGGATGGAAAGTTTTGCGGAACGCTGTGTCGAGGGGCTGGAGGCGAACGAGACGCGCATCGCCGAACTGGTCGATCGCTCGCTGATGCTGGTCACCGCGCTCGCCCCCGCGATCGGCTATGACAATGCCGCCGCCATCGCCAAGCACGCGCACAGGACCGGCCAGACGCTCAAAGCCGCGGGGCTTGAACTGGGGCTGGTGGACGCGGCGACCTTCGACGCGCTGGTGCGGCCGGAAAATATGACATGATCGACATCGGCATGGCGGAACCGCGCGCCGTCCGATACATTGACCCAGTATGAAAAAGCCTCTCGCCCCCAAAGCCCCGCGCGTCTCCGTCACCGCTCCCAAAAAGACCGGCCTGCTGCGCAAGGCAGCGCGCGTCGGCGCGACCGTCGTGGCCACGCGCGTCGCGGCCGATACCGGCAAGAAGGGCGTGTTCGGCCTGCTCGCCGGGATGGGGGCCAAGCGGATCATCACGCGCTATCCGGTCGGCGCGCTGGTCGTCACCGGCGCTTATATGGCGGGCAAGCTTTATGAGGCCAAGCGAGAGGTTGATCGCAAGCGCGCGATCAAGGCCCTGCCGGACCTCAGCAAGGAACCGGTGCCGATCAATGCCGCGCGCAAGGTGGCCAAGCCCTAAAGCGCGGCCTGCCACGTCCGGACGGCGTCCAGCGGAAAGGTCAGCATCAATATGTTGAGCGTCAGATTGTCGCGGATCACCGCGAGCGCCAGCAATTCGAACCCGACCGCCACCGCGACCGACAGCCAGACCGGCGCGCGCGAAGCGAACAGGAAGCCCAGCGTCATCATGCCAATGTCGCTCATCGAATTGAGGACCGAATCGCCACTATAGCCAAGCGCAATGGTCGCCGTGCGGTAGCGGTCGATGATGACCGGCGAATTCTCCAATATCTCCCAGGCCGACTCCACCGCCACGGCCAGCGCCAACCGCACCCCCATCGGGCGCTTGCGCAACAGCCAGAGGGTGGCGGGATAGAATAGCAGACCGTGAATGACATGGCTCAGGCTATACCAGTCGGCGATATGCTGGCTGTTGCCACTATCCAGCGCCCCGTGCCACAATTCGATCCGGCCACAGGTGCAGATCGGCGGCCTGTCCATCATCAGCAGCAGGGCGCAGCTTAGCAGGGCGATCAACCCCGCTGCGATCAACCCCCTGCGATGGACCATCCGCCTGTTGCGCATCCTGCCATTTCCCCCTCTTGCAAAAGCCCGCATCAAGCGGCACTAGCGGCCATGGCCGACAGCATCCTGATCGAAACGCCCGACTTCAAGCGGCGCGGCGTCCTCTTTGTCCTCTCCTCGCCTTCTGGCGCGGGAAAGTCCACCATTGCGCGCAAGCTGCTCGCCGCCGAACCGGATATGTCCATGTCGGTGTCGGCAACCACTCGACCGATGCGGCCGGGCGAAGTCGACGGCAAGGATTATCATTTCGTCGACCTGCCGGAATTCCGCCGGATGACCGCGGATCAGGAATTTCTGGAATGGGCCCATGTATTTGGCCAGCGTTACGGCACCCCCCGCGCGCCGGTGGAGGCCATGCTCAAAAGCGGGCAGGACGTGCTGTTCGACATTGACTGGCAGGGCGCGCAGCAATTGCATCAGATCGCCGGGGGCGACGTGGTGCGGGTATTCATCCTGCCACCCTCGATGGAGGAACTGGAGCGTCGCCTGCGCGGCCGCGCGACGGATAGCAACGAAGTCATTGACGGTCGCATGGCCCGCGCGGCGGGCGAAATCGCGCATTGGGACGGCTATGATTATGTGCTGTGCAATGTCGATGCAGATGATTGCTTCAGCCGCGTGCAGACCATCCTCCATGCCGAACGGATGAAGCGCAGCCGCCAGACCGGCCTGATTGGCTTTATCCGCAAGCTGGGCCGCTATCACCAGGACGATTGAGGACGATCCGCCGTCAAAAGCCTGCCGGGTCGGCCCAGTCGGGATGGACCCAGGCCATCGCCTTGAACAGGCTGCCCATCGCATCGGCACTGGTCAGCCGGGCGCGCGCGACCTCTATTTCAGCGGCGCGCGCAGGATGTGTGCGGGCCAGTTGCTCGGCGCGGGCGTCAATCCCTAGATCGCGCAGATACGGCCCCTGATCGACCGGGCCTGACACCCGCAATCCCGCCTGCCGCGCCATATTGCCGATGATGGTGAAGTCGACATGGGTGGTCAGGTCGACCTCGCCAGGATCGGCGAAGGGATCGGCAAATTCATGCGCCTTCACCGCTTGCAGCGTATCGCCCAGCAACGGCCCGGCATAGCCATAGTCGATGATGATCGCCGCACCGCCCTGCTTGGCGATCCGCTGCGCCAGTGCATAGGCGATCCCCGCGCCCACGATCGGCGTTTCGATGATCGCCCCGTCCTGCGCCTGCGCCGCGATTGGTGGCAGGCCGGATTCGATGCGGCGATAGCCAGGAACGGCGACAAAGCGCCCTTCTTCTTCGCGCCGGATGACGACCCGCTCGCGCCATTCCTCGCCCACGCGAATGCACTGGCGCACCGGCAGCGCATCGAAAAATTCGTTGGCGATGACCAGCAGTGGCCCGTCGTCAGGCAGGCTTTCGATACTGTCATGATGGGTGACATGGGGCAGCAGTGCGCGCTGCCGTTCGCGCAAGGTGGGGCTGGTCTCGACGAAATGAACGCGCGGCGCGAGGGCGGCGCTCTCCATCGCGCGCAGTGCGTCGGCGGCCAATGTGCCGCGTCCCGGCCCCAGCTCGGCATAAAGCGGCCCAGGCTTGCGCCCCGACCGCATCCACACGTCCGCCAGGCACAGCCCCACCAGTTCGCCGAACATCTGGCTGATTTCCGGCGCGGTGGTGAAGTCGCCATCCGCGCCCAACGGGTCGCGGGTGGCGTAATAATGCTGGTTCGCCTCCGCCATGAAATGCGCGACGGAGATCGGCCCGCCCGCGGCAATCTGGCGTGAAAGCCGTTCAGCCAGGGTCAGCGGCTCAGCTGACACTCGCGTTTCCGGCGATGGGCTCCACCCGCGCGCGACGCCCCTTCGACGTGACGATCAGGTAGAGCCCGCCCAAGATCATGGGCAGGCAGAGCCACTGACCCATATGCAGGCCGGTACGCGCGGCAAATTCCATCAACTGCGCGTCCGCTTCCCGCACATATTCGACGCCGAACCGGAAAATGCCATAGCCCAGCAGGAAAATGCCCACCAGTTTCCCCGGCTGATAGCGCGCGCGCGTGCGCCAGAAGGCGAAGGCCAGGATGGCGAACAGGACAAGCCCTTCCAGCGCGGCTTCGTACAACTGGCTGGGATGGCGGGGATAGGGGCCGCCGGTCGGGAAGATGATGCCCCAGGGAACATCGGTTTCCTTGCCCCACAATTCACCATTCACGAAATTGGCGAGGCGCCCGAAGAACAGGCCGAAGGGGACGCAGCAGGCGACATAATCATGGATGCGCAGCCAGCTGAGCTTCTCCTTGCGCGCCATGTAGAGAATACCGAGCGACACGCCCGCCGCGCCGCCATGGAAGGACATGCCGCCATTCCACAGCTTGAAGATGTCGAGCGGATGCGCAAGGATTTCCGGCTGGTAGAAGATCACATAGGCTAGTCGTCCGCCGATGATGATCCCCAATGTTGCATAGAAGATCATGTCGTCGGCATGGCGGCGACCCATGGGCGATCCGGGCTGGGCGATCAGCTTGAGCAAATACCAGTAGCCGATCAAGATCCCCGCCAGATAGGCGAGACTGTACCATTTGAGCGTGAAGAAGCCGAGGTCGAGCGCAACCGGGCCGACGCCCAGATCGTCAAAGCGGATCGCGCCCGAAGCGGCAGCGGCAATGTCCAGGATCAATTCGGCTTCCTCTTGGCAATAGGATTGTGGCCATAGAAGGATTTTCAGTCAGATGGAATCATCTGATGGCACTCAAATCACGGAAATCCAAAAATCCCCGACAGGCCGGACAGTATGGGGGGCGTTGCTCTTTTCGCCAGATAGGCGGGCCTCATCCTTGATCCGTTCCGCATTTCATGGAGGGCAGGGCGCGCGCCTTGCGCATTGTCGCGTATCTGCTTAAGCATGGTTCCCAAGTTCTGGCTCCGCATTGGGGCTGGCGATATGTGAAGCGAGTTACGGCATGGTGCAGCAAAGCCGCCCATCGCCGCAGAGTTCCGGCCCGACCGGCCGTTATGCGGGCAAGCGCGCCGCTTCCGGTCCGGGCGATGGGAGCAGGGCTGCGGCCATTCCTCCCCCGTCAACGCAGCGGGGCTTTGCGCCTTATGGCGCGCGCGAACGGCGATCCTATGCCGCGATCGACCTTGGCACCAACAATTGCCGCCTTTTGATCGCCAAGCCGTCGGCTGACGGTTTCATCGTCGTCGATGCTTTTTCGCGGATCGTGCGTCTGGGCGAGGGGCTGGCGTCCACTGGCCGGATCAGCGACGCGGCGATAGACCGGGCGATCGCTGCCCTGTCTGTCTGCGCGGACAAGCTGCGCCGCCGCCATGTCACGCTGGCGCGATCGGTAGCGACCGAAGCCTGTCGCCGTGCCAGCAACGGCGCTGAATTCATCCAGCGCGTCTATCGCGAAACCGGCATAGCGCTCGACATCATCAGCGCGGAGGAAGAGGCGCGGCTTGCTGTGCTGGGGTGCCATGCCTTGCTGGAACCGGGCAACGGCCCGGCCCTGATCTTCGACATTGGCGGTGGATCGACCGAATTGGTGCTGGTCGATGCTCAGGGCTCGTCGGGCGCGCCGCGCATTGTCGATTGGGTAAGCGCGCCATGGGGCGTCGTATCGTTGACCGAGAGCGAGGCGTTCGAGCATGACGATGCCGATGCGCGGCTGGCCGCTTATGGTAGGATGCGCGCGCGGGTCAGCGATGCATTCGCGCCGCTCGCGCGCCGCCTGCCGCAGGCGGCGGAGGACATCCGCCTGCTCGGCACGTCCGGCACGGTGACGACGCTGGCAAGCCTGCATCTCAACCTGCCGCGCTACGATCGGCAGGCGATTGACGGGCTGATCGTGCCCTGCACCTCCATGCGGTCCATTTCGGAGCGGCTGTCGACCATGACGCTGGGCGAACGGCAGAAGCTGCCCTGCATCGGCACCGAACGGGCCGATCTGGTGGTGGCGGGTTGCGCGATACTGGAATCGATCCTCGACATCTGGCCTGCGCAGCGGCTGGGCGTTGCCGACCGGGGTATCAGGGAAGGCATTTTGCGCGGGCTGATGGACCGCGACGGGAGAATGATGTGAAGGGCGCCATATGAGAGGATCTGGCGCAGGCAAGGTGCGGGTCAAGAGCGCGAAGGGCCGCACCGCGCAGTCGGTGCGCTGGCTGGAACGCCATCTGAACGACCCCTATGTCCATAAGGCCAAGGCGGAAGGCTGGCGCAGCCGCGCCGCGTTCAAGCTGATCGAACTGGACGAGAAATTCCATTTCCTGAAAGGGTCGCGCGCGGTTGTCGATCTTGGTGTCGCGCCGGGCGGCTGGTCGCAGGTGGTGCGCAAGCTGGTGCCCAAGGCGGCTGTCGTGGGTATCGACCTGCTGCCGGTCGATCCGATCGGGGGTGTCACCCTGTTCGAGATGGACTTCATGGATGACAAGGCGCCGCAGCTTCTGCGCGATGCGCTGGGGGACGCGCCGGATCTGGTGATTTCCGACATGGCGGCCAACACCGTGGGCCATCCCCAGACCGACCATCTGCGCACCATGGCGCTGGTCGAGGCGGCGGCCTGGTTCGCGGTTGAAAATCTGCGCAAGGGTGGCACGTTCGTAGCCAAGGTCTTTGCGGGCGGGACCGACGGCGAACTGCTGGTGCTGCTCAAGAAGAATTTCACGACGATCAAACATGCCAAGCCCCCCGCCAGCCGCAAGGGCAGCGTGGAATGGTATGTCGTGGCGCAAGGGTTCAAGGGGCGACCCGATGAACCGGCGCGGGACCGGACAGGCGCGCCGATCGCCGAATAGGGCCGGATGGCTGACGCATAGCGGAAGGAAGCGGGGGTCACTTGGTCGCAACGGTATCGACGGTCGCTTATCTGGGTCTGGAGGCGCGGGGCGTCGAGGTACAGTGCCAGTTGGTTCCCGGCCTGCCCAATTTCATCGTCGTCGGCCTGCCGGACAAGGCGGTGGCCGAAAGCCGCGAGCGAGTGCGCAATGCCATCGCCGCCATCGGCCTGTCGCTGCCGCCCAAGCGGATCACGGTCAACCTTTCCCCCGCCGACCTGCCCAAGGAAGGGTCGCACTATGACCTGCCGATCGCACTGGCGCTGCTGGGGGCGATGGGGGTGATCGATGCCGAAACGCTGTCGGGCTATGTTGTCGTCGGCGAACTGGGTCTGGACGGCCGCACCGCGCCATCGCCTGGCGTGTTGCTGGCCGCGCTGCATGCGGGCGAACAGGATATGGGGCTGGTCTGCCCGGTAGCGCAGGGGGCCGAAGCCGCCTGGGCAGGGCAGATAGAGGTAGTCGCTGCCCCCGATCTGCTGAGCCTGCTCAATCATTTCAAGGGCACTTCGGCATTGTCGCCGCCGCAACCGGGCGCTGTCGAAGCGCCGGTTCGCACCGCTGACCTGAAACAGGTCAAGGGGCAGGAAACGGCCAAGCGTGCCATAGAGATTGCTGCGGCAGGCGGTCATAATCTGTTGATGGTCGGGCCGCCGGGCGCGGGCAAATCGCTGATGGCAAGCTGCCTGCCGGGCATATTGCCCGAACTGACACCGGGCGAAGCGCTCGAAACGTCGATGGTGGCGAGCGTCGCGGGGACGCTGGAGGGCGGGCGGATCAGCCGCGCCAGGCCGTTTCGTACCCCCCATCACAGCGCGTCGATGGCGGCATTGGTCGGCGGCGGGCTGCGCGTGCGACCGGGGGAGGTCAGCATGGCGCATCTGGGTGTGTTGTTTCTGGACGAACTGCCAGAGTTTCAGCGCGCTGTGCTGGATTCGCTGCGCCAGCCGCTGGAGACGGGCGAGGTGACGGTGGCACGCGCCAATGCTCATGTGACCTTCCCGGCAAGAGTGCAATTGATTGCCGCCATGAATCCCTGCCGCTGCGGGCATCTGGGCGATCCGGCGCTCGCCTGTTCGCGCGCGCCGCGTTGTGCGGCGGATTATCAAGCCAAGGTTTCCGGGCCGCTGCTCGACCGGATCGACCTGCATGTCGAGGTGCAGGCGGTGACCGCTGCCGATCTGGTGCTACCGCCGCCGGCGGAAGGTTCCGTTGAGGTCGCCGCGCGCGTCGCCGCTGCCCGCGCGGTCCAGACCGCGCGCTATGGCGACGGCAAGGTGCGTACCAACGCCGAAGTCGATGGCGAGGCGCTGGAACAGGTCGCGGGGCCGGACGAGGCAGGCCGGCAGTTGCTGGCGCAGGCCGCCGCCGCGATGAAGTTGTCGGCCCGCGGCTATACCCGCGTATTGCGGGTCGCGCGGACGATTGCCGATCTGGCCGGGGCGGAAAAGGTCGGGCGCGTGCATATCGCCGAAGCGCTCAGCTATCGCCGGCGCGCGCCGGTGAACTGACACAGCGATGCTCGCCGCGCTCAAAGCCTGGGCCGGGCGGCTGAAGCGGGAAGTCTTGGCATTGTGGATTGCCGCGCGCAGCCCCGATACGCCATTGCCCGCACGGCTGATCGCCCTGCTGGTCGCCGCCTATGCGCTCAGCCCGATCGACCTGATCCCGGACTTCATTCCAGTACTGGGGTTGCTGGACGATCTGCTGATCGTGCCGCTCGGTATTGCGCTGGCGGTCCGTTGCATCCCGGCCGCGCTGATGGCGCGCTATCGGATCGAGGCGGCGGCGCGTGCCGACCGGCCATCGAGCCGCACGGGCATGTTCATTGTGCTGTTTCTGTGGGGCGTGGGGCTGGGCGCCTGTGTGCTTTGGCTGGCCGGCTGACGGATCAGGGGATTGGCTGGACGCTCATCAGCGTGAAAAGGCCGATGGCGACGCCGCCAATCGCAAAGCCGATCAGAAAGCGGCGAATATCCGGCCAATAATCGGGCGTGTCCATGGTGTCGTCTCCCCATGTCGATGACGGGGGAGGGGTATCGCTGCGATGCGGCTGCTACCAGTGACAAATATGGTTAGGGGGAGGGGATGATCAGGCCGCGCCGTCGCCAGCGATCAGTTTGAGTTCCGTGACCGGGCTATGGTCCTCATGCGCGAAATGTCCTTCGATCCGGCTGCCCGGTTCGATCGTTATCCGTTCATAGCGCACGTCGCCTGTAATCCGGGCCGTGCTCTCGACCACCAGTTCCTGCGCGGCAATCGATCCGTCGACAAGGCCCGCCAGGCGCGCGCTCTGCGCGGTGACATGGCCGACGATGCGGCTGTCTGGACCCTGCACCAGCGCGGCACAGCTGATGTCGCCTTCAACCGTGCCGTCGACATGCAGGTCGACCGATGCAGTCAGATTGCCGCTGATGGTCACATCACTGCCGATCAGCGAAAAGGGGGTGTTTTTAGCCCCGGTTGCCGACATCGGCGAAACGCGCTTTTGCGATTTGCTGGACTTGGAGAACATCTTGGCGGGCCTCCAGAAAACGACGCGGGTTGATGGCCTGGCCATTCAGCCGGACCTCGAAATGCAGGTGGGTGCCGGTCGAACGGCCAGTCGATCCCATGCGGCCGATCGTGTCGCCGCGTGAAACCGACTCGCCCACGCGACCCACAAAGCCGGAAAGATGGGCATAACGGGTCATCAGGCCATTGCCATGTTCGACCTCGACGACATTGCCATAGCCCTGACGCTGGCCCACGAAGCTGACCTTGCCACCAGCGGCCGCGTGAATGGGTTGACCATAGCGGCCGGGAAAGTCGATTCCGGCATGGAAAGCGGCATGGCCGTTAAACGGATCGCGGCGATAGCCATAGGAACTGGTCTGCATCGGTGCCGTGGTGGGCTTGCCCGACGGGATGGTGAGCAGGCTGCGCTCCAGCAATTCCATGCGGTTGAGCGCGCTGGCCAGCTCTTCCAGCTCGCCGGTCATCGCACCCTTGTCGCCCTTCCACGGGACGAAGGGGCCGCCCTGCGCGCGGGCGGCGTTGCGGGTCAGGCTGTCGGGGTTCAGGCCAAAGCTGCGGATCGCGGCGGCGGCCTTGTCTGCGCGCCGCTCGACCGCGCTGGTCAGCATCATCGCGAACTGACGCTGCCGCTGGGCCAGTCGGACGAGAGGCGCGGCTTCGGGGGCCATGCTGATCTTGGCCGTCAGCTTGCCCTTCTCGCCGCTCTTGGCCGGGCCGACCAGATCGGCGCCCGCGGCATTGCCGTCCTCCGCACCGAAATGCGTCTTGTAGAGTTCATCCATGAAATCCTGGCGCGCTTCCAAGTCCTGCGCCAGATCCTCGACCGATTTGCGATAGTCCGCGACCTTGTCCGCTGTGCTGGCGACGGCCTTGCCCTGTTCGGCGAGCCGTGCGCGCTCCTGCGCCACAGCGGCTTTGCCAGCGAGCATAGAGATGGTTGCGCCGCCCCAGCCGATCAACGCGGTGGAGGCGATGGCAATAGCGGCAAGCTGCGCCCGGCGCGAGATTCGCAGGAACTTCACCTGCCCCCCGGAGCGGAGAAAAATCTCCCGCTCAGGGCAAAGCGCGTTCAACCGCGCGCGGAGAGCGGCGGCTCCCGTTTTGCTGTTCTGCGACAATTGCGACCCCGCACTCTTATTCGAGTCGGGCCGATAGCAAAGCATTGCGAACTAGGCGAATCCGTCGTTGCGGAGTCGTGACGAGTCGAAGCCTCAGCGCGGCGAAATGATTGGGGCCTTTATTTGTTCCTTGCCGTCGAAAACAATTTTCAGCGCTGTTTCAATCTATTTGAGGGCTGGGCTGGCGAGTTTCTGTTTTGCCAGCAGCTCTGTTATGGTCGCCGCAGGCATGGCTGCGCCAAAATGATAACCTTGGCCATAATGGCATCCGCCCGCGCGCAGATAATCGACCTGACTGCTATTCTCCACCCCTTCGGCCACGGTACGGATACCCAAGCTATAGGCCAGGTTCAGCACCGTGCGGACGATGGCGGCGTCGTCCGGGTCCGTCTCCAGATCGCGGACGAAGCGCTGGTCGATCTTGATGATGTCGATCGGAAATTGCTTGAGGTGGGAGAGGGATGCGTAGCCCGTCCCGAAGTCATCAAGGGCAATGGACACGCCCGCTTTGCTCAGGCGGTGCAGCACCTGACCGACACGGTCGGCATTGCGACCCAGAAAGACCGACTCGGTGACCTCCAGTTCGATCATCGTCGGCGACAGGCCCGCCTGCGCCAGCCGCTCCAGCAAATGACCCGTGAAATTGTCATCGTTAAGGTCCGCGCCCGACACATTGAGGGCGACATGACCAACGTCCAGCCCGGCATCGCGCCAGCGGGCGCAGTCGGCAATGATGCCGGCGATCATCTGATTGGTGATCGCCGGTCCCAGTTCGGGATGCTCGAACGCCGCAGCGATGTCGGCCGGCATGATGACCGTTCCATTGCCGGTCGGGCAGCGGAACAGCGCTTCGAACCCGATGATCGCGCCGGTGTCGAGCGCGATCTTGGGCTGATACCAGGGGCAGGGGTGTTCCTGCGCCAGAACATGCCGGGCACGGTCGAGCATCGCCGTTTCCCGGTCCCAGCTTTCCAGCAGGTCCGGCCCGAATATGGTTGCGCGGCCCCGGCCGTTATTTTTGGCATGATAAAGGGCGATGTCGGCATGTTTGACCAGCGCGGTCACATCCTCGCCATGGTCGGGGAACAGCGCCACGCCGATGCTGACGCGAGATTCGATCGGTCGGCCGCGATAGTCGAGCGGCGCGTGCAGATGATCGGCGATGCGCGTCAGGATCGACTGAAGCGCGTCGGCATCGGGCAGGCGGGTCAGCAGCACGGCAAATTCGTCGCCGCCCATCCGCGCGACCAGATCACCCGGCCGCAGCGCTTGGCGCAACCGTCCGGCCACGGCGCATAGCAGCGCGTCGCCCGCATCATGTCCCGCCGTGTCATTGACACGCTTGAATTCATCCAGATCGATCAGCAGGACCGCGAGTTGCGTCCGGTCGTTCGATGCCGCGGTCGCCTGCGTCACGGCGGCCATGAAATGCGCGCGGTTGGCAAGGCCGGTCAGCGCGTCCGTCATGGCGAGGCGTTCGAGATGCCGTTCGGCCTGCTTGCGTTCGGTAATGTCGACCACGCTGGTCATGAAGCAGGGTTCGCCGTCGATCACGATCGGGCGGGCGGACAGCATTGCATGGCGGATGGCCCCGTCGGCGCGGCGCAGCCGACACTCGAAATTGTCCACCGCTCCGCCGCGCTGTAGCGTAGCGAACAGCTCGTCGCGCACCGGCAAATCCACATAGGTTTGCTCGGCATTATCGAGCCGGACGTCATGTCCCGCTCCATAGGCATCGATGGCCGCGCGGTTTAGATGCAGGATTTGACCGTCATAGCGTGTGACCAGCAAGGGTAACGGCACAGCCATGAACATGCGCTGCAACGTATCGCGGCTGTTGGCCAGTTCCAGCTGTACGGCCTGCGCGACCTGCCCGGCGGTCCATTCCTGCCGCTGAAGCCGGTTGTTGCGCGCGATCGCGATGCACATGCCGCAATGGAGTATCAGCATGGCCAGAACCATGCCCGGCATGGTGGAGGACAGCGGGGCAGGGGCGAGATAGCCGATCAGCAGCACGATGCCACAGGCCAGCCCGCCGCCGACATTGCCGCGATAACTGGTTGGGACGACCAGATAGAAAACCAGCGGCAGCATGACGAGGACGAAGATGGCGATGTCGCTGCGCGAACTCACCAGAAAGGCGACGCCGATGGCGGTTACGACCTGCCAGGCGAAGCAGATGCGTTCAACCGCCCGAAAGCTTGTCATCCGACGGGTTAGCCACAGGCTGACGATCGACCAGATAATCACGGCCAATCGCGCCGGCACGGCGACCCAGAAATGCGCGGTCCCGGCAAAGCGCCAGTCGCTCAACAGGAACAGCGTGTTGAGAATCGTGGAAAGAATGAAAAGATTGCGGGCATGACGCCGCGATTCGGGCAGGCGCTCGGACTGGAACGCCGACTCCCGCTCGGCCAGGCGAAATTCGCCGCTGATTGTCGAAAGCCCGTTCACGTCCAGTCCAGTTAAGGCGCCCCGTTGGTGCCGGGGGCTAAAATAGGGCAGGCACGGTTAGCAATTCCCTAACCAGCGTCCTTTGACCCTGCCAGATCAACGGGATGGCCAGGCGGTCGGCGATCGGCTTGACCCTTTGCCCCGGCATCGCTATAGGCCCGCCTGCCCAGCGGTCTGCCGCGTCGAGACTCGTCTCCTCGCATCATCCCACGCGGGCAATACAGAGCTGAACATTACCGGATGCTCTTGCGGCTCCAGGGGGGTATTGCACCCGCCGGGGCCTTTGCTGTTTGGAAGCGACATGTTTCCCGGCCGCACTGAAACGCAGGGATGTTGCGGTAAAGTAACTGAAAAAGGTGAAGGGCTTCATGCCAACAATCAACCAGCTGGTCCGCAAGGGCCGCGAACCGCAGAAGGCCAAATCGAAGGTCCCTGCCATGGATGCGAACCCGCAAAAGCGTGGCGTTTGCACCCGCGTCTATACCACGACCCCGAAAAAGCCGAACTCGGCGCTCCGCAAGGTTGCCAAGGTTCGCCTGGTCAACCAGCGCGAAGTCATCACCTATATTCCGGGTGAAGGTCACAACCTTCAGGAACATAGCGTCGTGCTGATCCGTGGCGGTCGTGTGCGAGATCTTCCGGGCGTGCGTTACCACGTTCTTCGCGGCGTTCTGGATACCCAGGGCGTCAAGGATCGCAAGCAGAGCCGTTCCAAGTACGGCGCCAAGCGTCCTAAGTAAGGGGAGAACAACCTATGTCACGTCGTCGTCGCCCCGAAAAGCGCATCATCCTGCCCGATCCCAAATATGGCGATCAGGTTCTGTCGAAATTCATGAACTCCATCATGCAGGACGGCAAGAAGGCTGTTGCTGAATCGATCGTTTATGGCGCCCTGGAAACCGTCGAGGCCCGCGCCAAGAAGGATCCGATCGGCATGTTCCATGACGCGCTGAACAACATCAAGCCGGGCATCGAAGTTCGCAGCCGCCGCGTTGGCGGTGCGACCTATCAGGTTCCCGTCGAAGTGCGTCCTGAGCGTTCGCAGGCCCTGGCCATTCGCTGGCTGATCGCCGCAGCGCGTAACCGCAGCGAAACCACCATGGCCGCCCGCCTGTCGGGTGAACTGATGGATGCAGCCAACAACCGCGGCAACGCGGTCAAGAAGCGCGAAGACACGCACCGCATGGCGGAAGCGAACCGCGCCTTCTCGCACTATCGCTGGTAAAAAGATTGGCGGGGCGGCGTTCAATCGGCCGCTGCCCCGCCTATCGCTCTTAAAAATCCATCCGTTCGTCGTGGGCCTACCCATGGCGGACGGATTGGTTTAGGGGCCACGCAAGAACACGAATCCCCAACCGCCGGTGCGCCGGCAACGGAGAAGCATCATGGCCCGCAGCCATCCGCTCAAACTGTATCGCAATATCGGCATTATGGCCCATATCGACGCCGGCAAGACGACTACGACCGAGCGTATTCTTTATTATACCGGCAAGTCCTACAAGATCGGCGAAGTCCATGACGGCGCCGCGACGATGGACTGGATGGAGCAGGAGCAGGAGCGCGGGATCACGATCACCTCGGCTGCGACGACCTGTTTCTGGAACGGCCACCGCATCAACATCATCGATACCCCCGGCCACGTCGACTTCACGATCGAAGTTGAACGTTCGCTGCGCGTGCTCGACGGCGCGGTTGCCTGCTTCGACGGCGTTGCCGGCGTTGAGCCGCAGTCTGAAACCGTGTGGCGCCAGGCGGACAAGTATAAAGTTCCGCGCATGTGCTTCATCAACAAGCTCGACCGCACCGGGGCCGACTTCTATTATTGCGTGCAGTCGATCATTGATCGTCTGGGTGCGCGTCCCGCCGTTCTGTATCTGCCGATCGGCTCGGAAAGCGATTTCAAGGGTCTGGTCGACCTGGTCGAGAACCGCGCGATCATCTGGAAGGATGAGTCGCTGGGTGCCGAATTCTTCTTTGAAGAAATCCCCGCCGACATGGCCGACAAGGCGGCGAAATATCGCAGCGACCTGATCGAGCTGGCCGTCGAGCAGGACGATGCGGCGATGGAAGCCTATCTCGAAGGCACCGAGCCCGACACGGCGACGCTGAAGTCGCTGATCCGCAAGGGCGCGCTCAACCAGTCGTTCGTGCCCGTCGTTTGCGGTTCGGCGTTCAAGAACAAGGGCGTTCAGCCCCTGCTCGACGCAGTCGTCGACTATATGCCGAGCCCGCTCGACATTGAAGACGTGCAGGGCGTCAAGATGGACAGCAACGAGCCGGACAGCCGTCCCGCGACCGACGATGCGCCCTTCAGCGCGCTGGCGTTCAAGGTGATGAACGACCCGTTCGTGGGTTCGCTCACCTTCATCCGCATCTATTCGGGTACGCTCGTCAAGGGCACTTACCTGAACTCGGTGAAGGACAAGAAGGAAAAGGTCGGGCGCATGCTCGAAATGCACGCCAACGAACGTAAGGACGTTGAAGAGGCATTTGCAGGCGACATCATCGCGCTGGCCGGCATGAAGGAAACCACCACTGGCGACACGCTGTGCGCCGAGCGTCAGCCGATCGTGCTGGAGCGGATGGAATTCCCTGAACCGGTTATCGAACTGTCGGTGGAGCCCAAGACCAAGGCGGACCAGGAAAAGATGGGCATCGCGCTCAATCGCCTGTCGGCCGAAGATCCCAGCTTCCGCGTGTCGACCGATCATGAATCGGGCCAGACCATCATCAAGGGCATGGGCGAACTTCACCTGGAAATCCTCGTCGACCGCATGCGTCGCGAGTTCAAGGTCGAAGCCAATGTCGGCGCGCCGCAGGTGGCCTATCGCGAATATCTCGCGAAGAAGGTCGACATCGACTATACCCACAAGAAGCAGTCGGGTGGTTCGGGTCAGTTCGGCCGCATCAAGGCGACCGTCATTCCTGGCGAGCGTGGTTCGGGCTACCAGTTCTTCGACGAGATCAAGGGCGGCAATATTCCCAAGGAATATATCCCCTCGGTCGAAAAGGGCTTCCGTGAAACCGCGCTGACCGGTCAGCTGATTGGCTTCCCGATCATCGACTTTGAAGTCCATCTCTATGACGGCGCCTATCACGACGTCGACTCGTCGGCTCTGGCGTTCGAAATCTGCGCCCGCGGCGCCATGCGCGAAGCGGCTCAGAAGGCGGGCATCAAGCTGCTGGAACCGATCATGAAGGTCGAAGTCGTCACCCCGGAAGATTATCTGGGCGACGTCATCGGCGACATGAACAGCCGTCGTGGCCAGATTCAGGGCACCGACAGCCGTGGCAACGCACAGACCGTCGATGCCATGGTCCCGCTGGCCAACATGTTCGGTTATGTGAATACGCTGCGCTCTTTCACCCAGGGTCGGGCCAGCTATTCCATGTCGTTCTCGCACTATGACGAAGTGCCGCAGAATGTCGCTGACGAGGTGAAGGCCAAGATGGCCTGAAAATCCTGATCCGCCCTGTGCGAACGGGGCGGTTAGGGCTTTCATTATGCAAATTTGCTGCTATGGACGCGCCTTCGCAAGGCGCGGCCGAGCGGTCAAACCCATCGGATTTGATTAGAAGGTAGGATAAAATGGCGAAAGCTAAGTTTGAGCGGACGAAGCCGCATTGCAACATCGGCACCATCGGTCACGTCGACCATGGCAAGACCTCGCTGACCGCAGCGATCACGAAGGTGCTGGCCGAAACCGGCGGTGCGACCTTCACCTCGTATGACAACATCGACAAGGCGCCCGAAGAGCGCGAGCGCGGCATCACCATTTCGACCGCCCACGTCGAATATGAAACCGAGCTGCGCCACTATGCGCACGTCGACTGCCCCGGTCACGCTGACTATGTGAAGAACATGATCACCGGTGCTGCCCAGATGGACGGCGCGATCCTGGTCGTGTCCGCCACCGACGGCCCGATGCCCCAGACTCGCGAGCACATCCTGCTGGCTCGTCAGGTCGGCGTGCCGCAGATGGTCGTGTTCATGAACAAGGTTGACCTGGTCGACGATCCGGAAATTCTGGAACTGGTCGAACTGGAAATCCGCGAGCTGCTGTCGTCCTACGACTTTGATGGCGACAACATCCCCATCATCCCTGGCTCGGCTGTTTGCGCGCTGAACGGCACGAACCCTGAAATCGGTCACGACGCCGTGCTGAAGCTGATGCAGTCGGTTGACAGCTGGATCCCGCAGCCCGACCGTCCGGTCGACAAGCCCTTCCTGATGCCGATCGAAGACGTGTTCTCGATCTCGGGTCGTGGTACGGTTGTGACCGGCCGCGTTGAAACCGGCATCGTCAAGGTTGGTGAAGAAGTCGAGATCGTCGGCCTCAAGGACACCCGCAAGACCGTCGTCACTGGCGTCGAAATGTTCCGCAAGCTGCTCGACCAGGGTGAAGCTGGCGACAATATCGGTGCGCTGGTTCGTGGCGTTGGCCGTGAAGACGTTGAGCGTGGTCAGGTTCTCTGCAAGCCCGGCTCGATCAAGCCGCACACCGAGTTTGAATCGGAAGTCTATGTGCTGTCGAAGGAAGAGGGTGGCCGTCACACGCCGTTCTTCGCCAACTATCGTCCGCAGTTCTACTTCCGCACCACCGACGTGACCGGCGAAGTCGTTCTGCCGGAAGGCACCGAAATGGTCATGCCCGGCGACAACGTGAAGCTCGGCGTCAAGCTCATCGCCCCGATCGCGATGGAGCAGGGTCTGCGCTTCTCGATCCGCGAAGGCGGCCGGACCGTCGGTTCGGGGGTTGTTTCGGCAGTCACCAAGTAATATAGGCAGCGAGCCGCGCGGGTCATCTGATTCGCGCGGCTCGGATTTTAACCGCCTCGGACCGATCCTCGCCGGCTTCGCGCTAGAGGATTAAACGGGGCGGTTTGTTTTTTGGCTCTTTCGCATCGGTAGTAGGACATGGACAGCAACATCCGCATTCGCCTTAAGGCGTTCGATCATCGCGTGCTCGATCAGGCGACCGGCGACATCGCCGACACCGCCCGCCGCACCGGCGCCCTCATTCGCGGCCCCATTCCTCTGCCGACGCGCATTGAAAAGTTCACGGTCAACCGTGGCCCGCACGTCGACAAGAAGTCGCGCGAACAGTTCGAGGTCCGCACCTACAAGCGTATGCTTGACATTGTGCAGCCGACGCCGCAGACGGTCGACGCGCTGATGAAGCTGGACCTGGCTGCCGGCGTAAATGTCGAGATCAAGCTCGCTTAAGCGGGTTTGCCTTAGCCCCGGCGATGGCCGGGCAGGCAAGCCAGCAAGTTCCTGCTGACGGAAAAGTCGCCAGGGTATCGGGTATTCCACCCCGCCTTCTGCAAGGAAGGGTGGAAGCTCAAACGACACAAGGGATACCGCGCGGCTTCGGCCGTGGCCCTGGTCCCCCGTCGCTGTTCCCGAATAGGGGGTGGCATCCAACCCAGACGGGGTGATCTGAAAGCTAAGGGTTGGCCGCGAAGGAGAGATCCTGAGCGGTTTTTTCGTTGGATACGCCCGCTGATAAGGCGGGCCTCTATTGGGAGTATGGATCATGCGCACTGGCGTGATCGCGAAGAAAGTCGGGATGACCCGCCTGTTCCAGGAGGACGGGCGTCACGTTCCGGTTACGGTTCTGGCCCTTGAAGGCAACCAGGTCGTAGCTCGGAAGGACGTGGACAGCGACGGCTATGTGGCCGTGCAGCTGGGTGCCGGCACCGCGAAAGTTAAGAATGTCGCCAAGCCGCAGCGCGGTCACTTCGCGAAGGCGGAAGTGGAGCCCAAGGCTCGTCTGGTCGAATTCCGTGTCGCCGAGGACGCGCTCCTCGATGTCGGCGCAGAAATCGCCGCTGACCATTTCATCGCCGGCCAGCTGGTCGACGTGGCCGGTCACACCCAGGGTAAGGGCTTTGCCGGCGCCATGAAGCGTTGGGGCTTCGGCGGTATGCGCGCCACCCACGGTGTGTCGATCAGCCATCGTGCCCATGGTTCGACGGGTAACCGCCAGGATCCGGGTCGCGTCTTCAAGAACAAGAAGATGGCCGGTCATATGGGCGATCGTGAACGCACCCAGCAGAATCTGGAAATCGTGCGGACCGATGTCGAGCGCGGCCTGCTGTTCGTCAAGGGCAGCGTTCCGGGCGCCAAGGGCACCTGGCTCACCGTCAAGGACGCGGTCAAGGTCGCTCGTCCGGCGGACGCACCCTATCCCGCCAGCCTGAAAAAGGCTGACAATAGCAACGACGCTGCGAACACCCCGGCCGAAGACGCCGTGGCGACCGACGTCACCGAAGGCCAGGAGGGCTAAACCATGAAGGTCAAGGTACAGACCCTCGACGCAGCAGAAGCTGGCGATCTGGAGCTGAACGATGCCGTTTTCGGCCTCGAGCCCCGCGCCGACATTCTGCATCGCGTCGTCACCTGGCAGCTTGAAAAGCGCCGCGGCACCGCCCGTGCCACGCGCGAGCGCAGCGATGTCGCCCGCACCGGCAAGAAGTTCGGTCGCCAGAAGGGCGGCGGCACCGCTCGTCACGGCGATCGCCGTGCGCCGGTGTTCATCGGCGGTGGTAAGGCCCACGGTGCCCGCGTCCGTGACTTCAATCCCTCGCTGAACAAGAAGGTTCGCGCGCTGGGTCTGAAGATGGCGCTGTCGTCGAAGGTCAAGGCTGGTACGCTCACGATCATCGACAGCCTAGATGTTGCCGAAGGCAAGACCAAAGCGCTGGTCGCCAGCCTCGCCAAGCTGAACCTCAACAAGGTGCTGTTCATCGACGGCGACGCTGTGAACATCAGCTTTGCCAAGGCATCGGCCAACATTGTCGGCGTGGACCTGCTGCCGGCCGTCGGCGCCAATGTCTACGACATTTTGAAAGCCGACTCGCTGGTGCTCACGCGCGCTGCGGTCGAAAAGCTGGAGGCCCGTTTCAATGGCTAAAAAGCAAGCCGGAACCGTCGACAACCGTCATTATGACGTCGTCGTCGCGCCGCACATCACCGAAAAGTCGACGCTCCTGAGCGAAAACAACGCCGTGGTTTTCAAGGTCGCCAACAACGCGACCAAGCCGGAAATCAAGGCGGCTGTCGAAGCGCTGTTCGGCGTGACCGTCAAGGCGGTCAATACGCTGGTGCAGAAGGGCAAGACCAAGCGCTGGAAGGGCAAGCCCTACACGCGTTCGGACGTCAAGAAGGCGATCGTGACGCTGGCCGAAGGCCAGTCCATCGACGTCACCACCGGTATCTGAGGCGCGGACCATGGCACTCAAGCACTATAACCCGACCAGCCCCGCCCAGCGCGGCCTGATCCTGGTCGACAAGTCGAGCCTGCACAAAGGAAAGCCCGTCAAGGCGCTGACCGAAGGCAAGCGCAAGACCGGTGGCCGCAACAACAAGGGTCATGTGACCTCGCGCGGTATCGGCGGCGGTCACAAGCAGCGCTATCGTATCATCGATTTCAAGCGTCGCTTGTGGGATGTCGAAGGTACGGTCGAGCGTCTGGAATATGACCCGAACCGCACCGCTTTCATCGCGCTGGTCAACTATCCCGATGGCACCCAGGCCTATATCCTGGCGCCGCAGCGTCTTGCGCCCGGTGACAAGGTCATCGCGGGCAAAAAGACCGACGTGAAGCCGGGCAACGCGATGGAACTGGGTCAGATGCCGGTCGGCACGATCATCCACAACATCGAAATGAAGCCGGGCAAGGGCGGTCAGCTCTGCCGTTCGGCGGGCACCTACGCCCAGCTGGTCGGTCGCGATCGCGGCATGGTCATGGTTCGCCTGTCGTCGGGTGAACAGCGCTACATTCGTTCCGATTGCATGGGCACCATTGGCGCCGTCAGCAATCCGGACAATGGCAACACCAACCTCGCCAAGGCAGGCCGCAACCGTTGGAAGGGCATTCGTCCTCTGACCCGCGGTGTTGCCAAGAACCCGGTCGATCACCCGCATGGTGGTGGTGAAGGCCGGACCTCTGGCGGCCGTCATCCGGTCACGCCCTGGGGCAAGCCGACCAAGGGTGCTCGCACCCGCCACAACAAGGCGACGGATAAGATGATCATCCGTAGCCGCCACGCGAAGAAGAAGAGGTAAGCGAGATGGCTCGTTCCGTCTGGAAAGGTCCGTTCGTGGACCTCAGCCTTCTGAAGAAGGCGGAAGCCGCGCAGGACGCGGGTGGCCGTGCGCCGATCAAGACCTGGTCGCGTCGTTCCACCATCCTGCCGCAGTTCGTTGGTCTGACGTTCAACGTCTATAACGGCCGCAAGCATGTTCCGGTCTCCGTGAACGAGGAAATGGTGGGTCACAAGCTGGGCGAATTCGCTCCGACCCGCTTCTTCCCCGGCCACGCCGCCGACAAGAAGGGCAAGCGCTAATGAGCAAGGAAAAAGCTCCGCGTCGCGTCGCCGACAATGAAGCGCTGGCCGTTGGCACGCAGATCCGTGGTTCGGCCCAGAAGCTGAACCTGGTCGCCACGCTCATCCGCGGCCGCAAGGTCGAAGATGCGCTGAACATCCTCGCCTTCTCCAAGAAGGCGATGGCGGTCGACGTGCGCAAGGTGCTGGCTTCGGCCATCGCCAACGCAGAAAACAACCACAATCTGGACGTCGACGCGCTGGTCGTCGCGGAAGCATCGGTAGGCAAGGCGTTCACGCTCAAGCGCTTCCATGCCCGTGGCCGCGGCAAGTCGACCCGGATCCTCAAGCCTTACAGCCGCGTGCGCATCGTCGTGCGTGAAGCTGGCGAAGAAGCGGAGGCCTAAGCACATGGGTCACAAGAGCAATCCGATCGGTCTGCGTCTCCAGATCAACCGTACCTGGGACAGCCGCTGGTTCGCCGAAGGTGCCGACTATGGTCGTCTCCTGCTGGAAGATCTCAAGATCCGCCAGTTCATCTTCAAGACGTTGCCGCAGGCCGCGATCTCCAAGGTCGTGATCGAGCGTCCCGCCAAGCTGTGCCGCGTGTCGATCTATGCCGCCCGTCCGGGTGTCATCATCGGCAAGAAGGGTGCGGACATCGAGAAGCTTCGCAAGAAGCTGGGCGCGCTGACCTCGTCCGACGTGTCGCTGAACATCGTCGAAATCCGCAAGCCGGAAGTCGACAGCCGTCTCGTCGCGCAGGGCATTGCCGACCAGCTGGAACGCCGCGTTGCATTCCGTCGCGCGATGAAGCGCGCGGTGCAGTCGGCGCTGCGTCTGGGCGCTGAAGGCATCAAGATCACCTGTGGCGGCCGTTTGGGCGGCGCGGAAATCGCGCGCGTCGAATGGTATCGCGAAGGCCGCGTTCCGCTGCACACGCTGCGCGCGAACGTCGACTATGCCGAAGCCACCGCGCACACCGCCTATGGCGTGTGCGGGATCAAGGTGTGGATCTTCAAGGGCGAAATTCTCGGCCATGATCCGTTCGCGACCGACCGGCTCATGCTGGAGGCTCAGACCTCCGGCGTGCGCCCGGCGCGCTGATTTTGAATAGGGTATAGCGTCATGCTGCAACCGAAGAAAATGAAGTTCCGCAAGACCTTCAAGGGCCGGATCAAGGGCGATGCGAAGGGCGGCACTGCGCTGAACTTCGGCGCCTACGGCCTGAAGGCCATGGAGCCGGAACGGATCACCGCGCGCCAGATCGAAGCGGCTCGCCGTGCGATCACCCGTCACATCCGCCGCCAGGGCCGTCTGTGGATCCGCGTGTTCCCCGACGTTCCGGTGACGAAGAAGCCGGCTGAAGTCCGTCAGGGCAAGGGCAAGGGTTCGGTCGAATATTGGGCGGCTCGCGTCGCCCCCGGCCGCATCCTGTTCGAACTGGACGGCGTGCCCGGTCCGCTCGCAGCTGAGGCTTTCTCGCGTGCCGCGATGAAGCTGCCGATCAAGACGAAGGTTGTTGCCCGCCTCGGCGACACCTCGCATCTGGAGGGCTAAGGTCATGGCGAAAGTTGCTGATCTCAAGACCAAGACGGACGACGAGCTGTCGACCGAGCTGAACAACCTGAAGCGCGAGCAGTTCAACCTGCGTTTCCAGGCGGCCACCAACCAGCTGGAAAAGCCCAGCCGGGTCAAGGAAGTCCGCCGGTCGATCGCGCAGATCAAGACCCTACAGACGGAGCGTAACAGCTCCGCTGCCAAGTAAAGGAACCACACGATGCCCAAGCGCGTGCTGACGGGAACTGTGGTTTCCGACAAGACCGACAAGACGGTGGTCGTTCGCGTGGAGCGCAAGGTTAAGCATGCGCTCTACGGCAAGATCATCCGCCGTTCGAAAAAATATCATGCCCATGACGAGGGCAATGTCTACAAGGAAGGCGAGACGGTCCGCATCGAGGAAACCGCCCCGATTTCCAAGCTCAAGACCTGGAAGGTCATCGAGCGCGTGGACACCCACAAGTCGCCGGAAACGGCGGCCTGAGGGATAGGTCACCGACTCTTTGAGTCTAATTGCGACGCGGGGCTGGCCTTTTCGTTCAGAAGAGGTTACAGGCCCGCGCTTCGCGTATGACTCACAGGGTCCAGGCACGAAATTCGGAACCGCCGGAATTTTTCCGGTAGGCCAAATAAGAAGGAACCGGATCCATGATCCAGATGCAATCCAATCTTGACGTCGCGGACAATAGCGGCGCCAAGCGCGTCCAGTGCATCAAGGTGCTGGGCGGGTCGAAGCGGCGCTTCGCCGGCGTTGGCGACATCATCGTCGTCTCCGTCAAGGAAGCGGCTCCGCGCGGCAAGGTCAAGAAGGGCGACGTTCATCGCGCCGTCATCGTGCGTACGGCCAAGGACATTCGGCGCGCCGATGGTTCGGTCATCCGTTTCGACGGTAACGCCGCTGTGCTGATCAACAAGAACGAGGAGCCGATCGGCACCCGTATCTTTGGCCCCGTGGTTCGTGAACTGCGTGCCAAGAAGCACATGAAGATCATCAGCCTAGCCCCTGAGGTGCTGTAATGAGCGCTGCTAAGATCAAGAAGGGCGACAAGATCGTCGTCCTGGCTGGCAAGGACAAGGGCCGTACTGGCGCTGTCCTTCAGGTGATGCCTAAGGACGACAAGGTCCTGGTCGAAGGCATCAATGTGCATGCGAAGCATCGCAAGCCCGACCAGTCGAACCCGCAGGGCGGCATCGAGCGCAAGCCTGCGCCGCTCCACATCTCGAACGTGGCGGTCGCCGACAAGGACGGCAAGCCGACCCGCGTTCGTTTCGAGGAGCGCGACGGCAAGAAGGTTCGCGTCGCCGTCAAGTCCGGTGAGGTGCTGTAATGGCCGACAAATATATTCCGCGCTCCAAGGCGCTCTATGACGCTGAAATCGCCAAGGCGATGACCGCCAAGTTCGGTTACAAGAACGTCATGGAAGTCCCCAGGATCGAAAAGATCACGCTCAACATGGGCGTGGGCGAAGCGACCCAGGACAAGAAGAAGGTCACCCAGGCCGCCGAGGAAATGGAACTGATCGCCGGCCAGAAGCCGGTCATCACCAAGGCGAGGAAGTCGATCGCGCAGTTCAAGCTGCGTGAAGGCATGCCGATCGGTGCCAAGGTCACGCTGCGCCGCGAGCGCATGTATGAATTCCTGGATCGCCTGATCAACATCGCGCTCCCCCGCGTGCGCGACTTCCGTGGTCTGAACCCCAAGAGCTTTGACGGCCGTGGCAACTATGCCTTCGGCATCAAGGAACAGATCATTTTCCCGGAGATCAGCTATGACCGCGTCGACAAGGTGCGCGGCATGGACATCATCGTGACCACCACCGCGAAGACGGACGACGAGGCGCGCGAGCTGCTGCGCCTGTTCGGTTTCCCCTTCCCGCAGGAAGAAGAGAAGCAGGCGGCTTAAAGTCCTTAGGGATTTTGGCCCGGCTTCTCTCCCAACGCATTAGCTAAGGAAGAGAACTTAAGTCATGGCGAAACTGAGTTCGATCAACAAGAATGAGCGTCGCAAGAAGCTGGTGAAGAAATATGCCGGCCGTTATGCAAAGCTCAAGGCGATCGCAAATGATACCAATGCTGACGACGGTGATCGTTTGATCGCGCGTCTGAAGATGGCGGAAATTCCCCGCAACGGTAACCCCACTCGCGTGCGTAACCGCTGCGAACTGACGGGTCGCCCGCGCGCCTATTACCGCAAATTCCGGCTCTGCCGTATTCAGCTGCGCGATCTGGCCAATAAGGGCCTGATCCCCGGCGTCACCAAGTCGAGCTGGTAAGGATATCATCTCATGGCATTGACCGATCCCCTGGGTGATATGCTCACCCGCATCCGCAACGGGCAGCAGGCGAAGAAGGACAGCGTTATGTCCCCCGCCTCCAAGCTGCGCGCCCGCGTTCTCGACGTGCTTCAGCGCGAAGGCTATATCCGCGGTTATTCCGAGGAAGCGCTTGGCGCCCATCCCGGCCTGCGCATCGAGCTGAAATATTTTGAAGGCCAGCCGGCCATCAAGCATGTCGCTCGCGTGTCCAAGCCTGGCCGCCGCGTCTATTCGGGTTCCAAGGAACTGCCGGTAGTGCGCAACGGCCTGGGCATCACCATTGTCTCGACGCCCCGCGGCGTTCTGTCCGACGCGGAAGCGCGCGAGCAGAATGTCGGCGGCGAAGTGCTGGCGGAGGTGTTCTAATGAGCCGCATCGGTAAAAAACCGGTCGCGATCCCCGCAGGGGTCACCGCGACGATCGAGGGCGGGCAGCTCTCGGTGAAGGGCCCCAAGGGCACCCTCGCCATGCCGCTGCGCGACGAGATCAGCTATACGTTGGAAAATGACGGCATTTCGGTGCAGCCTGCCAACAAGACCAAAGCGGCGCGCGCCTTCTGGGGTATGCAGCGTACGCTGGTCCAGAACCTGGTTACCGGTGTGACCGAAGGCTTCTCCAAGAAGCTGCTGATCACCGGCGTTGGCTACCGCGCCAACTCGCAGGGCAAGAACCTGAAGTTGCAGCTGGGCTACAGCCACGACGTCGATTACGCGATCCCCGAAGGGATCGAGATCAAGACCCCGGATAACACCACGGTCGAGATCATCGGTATCGACAAGCAGAAGGTCGGACAGGTTGCGGCCGAAATCCGTCGCTGGCGTAAGCCTGAGCCTTATAAGGGCAAGGGTATCAAGTACGACGGCGAATTCATCTTCCGCAAGGAAGGGAAGAAGAAGTAAGATGGCAAAGCTTTCCCTCTTCGCGCGGCGTCGTCGCCGCGTTCGCACCGCCCTTAAGGCCGTGTCGGGCAATCGCCCGCGTCTGAGCGTCCATCGTTCGGGCCGTCACATCTACGCCCAGGTCATTGACGACGCCGCCGGTACCACCGTCGCCGCCGCTTCGACCCTGGACAAGGACGTGCGCGGCAAGACCGGCGCAACCGCTGATGCGGCTGCCGATGTCGGCAAGCGCGTGGCGGAAGCCGCGACCAAGGCTGGCGTCACCCGCGTCGTGTTCGATCGCGGCGGTTTCCTTTTCCATGGCCGCGTCAAGGCGCTGGCCGATGCGGCCCGTGAAGCCGGGCTGGAGTTCTGAGCATGGCAGACGAAAACACCATTGAAGTCGCTGCGCCCGTCGACGGCGCGGACGCTGCACCGACCGAAGGTCGCGGCCCCGGCCGTGGCGGTCGTGGCAACCGTGGCGGTGGCGGTGATCGCAACCGTGGCGATCGCGGCGGCCGTGGCCGTCGTGACGATCGTCGTGGCGGCAACCGCGACGAAGATCAGGGCGAAGAACTGATCGAGAAGCTGGTTCACATCAACCGCGTCAGCAAGACCGTCAAGGGCGGCAAGCGCTTCGGTTTCGCGGCTCTGGTCGTCGTTGGCGATGGCAAGGGTCGTGCGGGCTTCGGCCATGGCAAGGCGCGCGAAGTGCCTGAAGCGATCAGCAAGGCGACCGCCGCTGCCAAGAAGGCAATGGTTCGCGTTCCGCTCAAGGAAGGCCGCACGCTGCATCATGATGGCCTTGGCCATTTCGGTGCGGGCAAGGTGACCGTCCGTTCGGCTCCGGCCGGTACGGGTATCATCGCCGGTGGTCCGATGCGCGCCGTGTTCGAAAGCCTGGGCGTTGCGGACGTCGTGACCAAGTCCAACGGCACGTCGAACCCCTATAACATGATCCGGGCGACCTTTGCGGCGCTGGGCGAACAGACCAGCCCCAAGTCGGTGGCGCAGCGTCGCGGCAAGAAGGTCGCCGACCTGCTTCGTCGTGGTGGCGCCTCGGTCGAGTTGGCTGCCGCCGACGCCGAAGCGATTGCGGAGTAAGCGATATGGCCAAGATCAAGATCAAGCAGATCGGCTCGCCGATCCGCCGTCCCGCCGACCAGAAGAAGATTCTGATCGGCCTGGGCCTGGGCAAGATGCACCGCGTGGTGGAACTGGAAGACACAGCGGAAGTCCGCGGTGCCATCCGCAAGCTGCCTCACATGGTGCAGGTGGTCGAGGGCTAACAGCCCTTCGATCCGACGATATGATGCGGAAGAGGGGGAAACCCCTCTTTCGTTTTTTCCAAGGCTCGGCTATCGGCCCGGCCTCTTTGGTTCCCCACCGGGGGACAGCGCGAACATAGCGAAAGCGAGTGCACGATATGAAACTCAATGACATCCGAGACAATGATGGCGCCCGCAAGGGCCGTATGCGCGTCGGACGCGGCATCGGTTCGGGCAAGGGCAAGACCGCCGGTCGCGGCCAGAAGGGCGCCAAGGCGCGTTCGGGCGTTGCCATCAACGGTTTCGAAGGCGGCCAGATGCCGCTCCACATGCGCATCCCGAAGCGCGGCTTCAACAACATCTTCGCGAACGATTATGCGATCGTGAACCTGGGTGCCGTGCAGAAGGCGATCGATGCCGGCAAGCTGGACGCCAACGCAACCATCGACCATGCCGCGCTTAAGGGCGCCGCGCTTGCCCGTGGTGGCAAGGATGGCGTCCGCCTGCTCGCCAAGGGTGAATTGACCGCCAAGGTCAGCTTCCTGGTCGCCGGCGCGTCCAAGGGCGCGGTGGAAGCCGTCGAAAAGGCCGGTGGCAAGGTCGAGGTGATCGAAGTGGTCGCCGCAGCCGACAAGGCGAAGGCCAAGAAGGGCACTGCGCTCGCCGCTGCCAAGGCTGCGCGGAAGGCGTAATTCGCCGTCCCAGACTTGCATGTATGGCCCCGCTGCCCGATATGGGTTGGCGGGGCTGTGCGTATCTGGGGGGGGATTTTGTCGCTTGCGCGGCAACTCCCTGTTCGACACGGCTAACCCGTCCCGCTAAGGGATGAGCGATTCCGCTCCGGGGCCTTGATGCTCCGGCACGCATGATTTGAAGGGCAGCCACCATGGCATCGAGAGCCGACCAGCTCGCATCCAATCTCAGCCTCGCGAAATTCAGCCAGGCGACCGACCTCAAGAAGCGCCTGTGGTTTACGCTTGGCGCGCTGATCGTGTTCCGTTTTCTCAGCTTCGTGCCGCTGCCCGGCGTCGATCCGACCGCCTTGTCGCAGCTCTACAGCCAGACGCAGGGCGGCATCCTCGACATTTTCAACACTTTCTCCGGTGGCAGCCTGTCGCGCATGAGCCTGATCGCGCTCGGCGTCATGCCCTACATCACCGCATCGATCGTGGTGCAGCTGGGCGCGTCGCTCTCGCCCAAGCTGGCGGCGATCAAGAAGGAAGGTGAGAGCGGGCGCAAGAAGCTCAACCAATATACCCGCTATGGCACGGTCGGCCTGACCGCGGTCCAGGGCTATTTCATTGCGGTCGGGCTTGAAGGCTTCGGTGCGCAATCGGGCGTCGCCGCGGTGATCGAACCGGGCATGCTGTTCCGCCTGACCGCCGTTGTTTCGCTGATCGGCGGCACCATGTTCCTGATGTGGCTGGGTGAACAGATCACCTCGCGCGGCATCGGCAATGGCGTGTCGCTCATCATCATGGCGGGCATCGTCGCCCAGTTGCCGGTGACGTTGAGCAACCTGTTCAAATCGGGCAGCGAAGGCACGATTTCCGGCCTGCTGATCTTCCTGATCATGGTGATGGCCGTCGGCCTTGTCCTTTTGATCTGCTTCATGGAGCGGGCCCAGCGCCGCGTGCTGATCCAGTATCCCAAGCGCCAGACCCGCCAGGGGCTGATGCAGGCGGATCGCAGCCATCTGCCCTTGAAGGTCAACACCGCCGGTGTGATCCCGCCGATCTTCGCCAGCTCGCTGCTGCTGATGCCGCTGACCATCTCGCAGTTTGCGGGTCAAACCGTCGCGGGTGAGAGCAGGCTGGGCGACTTCGTGCTAACGCTGAACCAGTATCTGTCGCATGGCAGCCCGGTCTACATGGCGCTGTACGGGCTTGGCATCGTGTTCTTCTGCTTCTTCTACACCGCCGTGGTGTTCAATCCGGAAGAGACGGCGGACAATCTCAAGCGCAATGGCGGCTTCATTCCCGGCATCCGTCCGGGCAAGAATACCGAAAACTATCTCGACTATGTGCTGACGCGCATCACGGTGATCGGCGCGGCCTATCTGGCGTTCATCTGCCTCGTGCCTGAATTCGCCATCGCCCGGGCGGGAATTCCATTCTACCTTGGTGGGACTAGCCTGTTGATCGTTGTCAATGTTACGGTCGATACGGTGACCCAGATTCAAAGCCATCTGCTCGCCCATCAATATGGGGATCTGATCAAGAAGGCGAAGCTGAAAGGCCGTATGCGCTAATTGGCGCAGACCGGCTCAGGGCGCACAACAGGGGAGAATGCGCGCAATGAATATCATTCTGCTTGGCCCTCCGGGTGCTGGCAAGGGGACGCAGGCCAGCCGTCTGGTCGATAGCCGTGGTATGGTCCAGCTGTCGACCGGCGACATGCTGCGCGCTGCGGTCAAGGCGGGAACGCCCGTAGGCCTGCAGGCCAAGGCGCTGATGGAATCGGGCGCACTCGTGCCTGACGAAGTCGTGTCAGGTATTATCGGCGAGGCGCTGGACGCGCTTTCCTCCGACACCGGCGTCATCTTCGATGGCTATCCGCGGACAGAGGCGCAGGCGCATTCGCTCGATACCATCCTGGAACAGCGCGGCCGTTCGCTCGATCATGTTGTCGAACTGGAAGTCGACGAAGACGCGCTGGTCGAACGCATTACCGGGCGCTTCACCTGCGCCAGCTGCGGGGAAGGCTATCACGACACATTCAAGAAGCCCAAGGTCGAAGGCGTCTGCGACAAATGCGGCGGCACGGAATTCAAGCGTCGTCCCGACGACAATGAAGAAACCGTCCGCACCCGCATGGCCGAATATCGTGCCAAGACGGCGCCGATCCTGCCAATCTATGAAGCGCGCGGCATCGTGTCGCGTGTCGATGGCATGGCGGATATGAACGATGTGAGCGTTGCGATCGCTGCCATCTTGGACGGCGGCGCAGCCTGAGCTAGATTGCCCTCCGCACGCGACGGGGGGAGGGCATCATGCGCATCATCGGACTTTTGCTATGGGCTGGTGCGGCGATGGCCGCGCCGGCCCATAGCGCTGTTACAGCGACCAGCGACATAGGCTTTGCAACGCAAAGCAGCGTGGAGATCGCGGCGGAACCGGGCGCTGTCTATGCGTTGCTGGCAATGCCCGGTCGCTGGTGGAGTGACAGTCACACCTATAGCGGCGATTCGGCCAATATGGTGCTGGACCCGCACGCGGGTGGCTGTTTTTGCGAAGCTCTGCCCAATCCGTCCGGCAAGCCCGGCAGCGTCGAACATGGACGGGTCATCTATGCCGTGCCCGACAAGCAGTTGCGCCTGTCCGCCGCGCTGGGACCGCTTCAGAGCGAAGGCGTCGCTGGCACGCTCGATGTCACGATCAAGCCGTCGGGCAAGGGTGTTCGCGTCACGATCACCTATGTCGTCGGCGGCTATCTGCGCGCCGGTGCAGCCACGCTTGCTCCATTGGTTGATCAGGTCCTGAACGAGCAATTACAGGGCCTGAAACGTGCGGCGGAGGCACATTGACCGATCGACTGGTGCGATCTGGCAAAAAATCAGCAACAAAAGAGGGTTAAGACGCTCTAGTTAACCACGATGTTAACGGATTTATTGCTGTCATGTTGCTATAGCGCGGCATGGCCGGATCGCCTTCCTCCCGTACTCGCCTGACCGAGTTGGACGCTTTGCGCGGCATCGGGGCGTTGTGCGTGCTGATTTTCCATTATTCCACTCGCTTCCACGAGCTGTTTCCGCAGGCCAGCCATGTCCCTTTCAGCTTCCCCGGCGGCAATTACCGGGTGTTGCTGTTCTTCACCATTTCGGGCTTCGCGATCTTCTTCACGCTCGACCGGATCGGGTCGGTCGCCGATTTTGTCGTCAACCGCTTTGCGCGCCTTTACCCTGCCTATATCGTCGCCATGCTGCTGACGCTGGGCATCGAATATCTGGCGCATGCGACCCAGTTGCTGGTCGGTCCAGTGGCGATCCTTGCCAACTTTACCATGTTGCAGGGCTTTGCGTTCATGCCCGAAGTCGACGGGGCCTATTGGACGCTGACCGTGGAGATCGGCTTCTATGTCTGCATGATCGCGCTGTGGCGCTTTGCGGGCCTCAAGCGGCTTGAACCCATGCTGGCGGCTTGGCTGGCCATACGCTGGCTCTATTTCGCCTGGCCCGACATGCCCGAACGCATCATCATGTTGCTGGTGCTGCGCTATCTGCCTTTCTTCGTCATCGGCATGTTGTCCTATCGTGTTTGGTCCGGGCAGCGCAGTTGGCGGCAGCAGACGCCTTATATGCTTCTGTCGCTGGCCTCCGTGGCGACGATCGAGACCTGGGACGTGACTATCGTTGCCTGTGTCCTGATCCTAACCTTCGCAGCGTTGATCGCGGGACGGTTGCATTTCCTCAGCCTGCGCCCGCTCGTCTGGCTGGGCGGGATCAGCTATTCCTTTTACCTCATCCACCAGCATGTTGGCTTCATCGTCATGCTGGAGGTTGCCAAGGCCGGCTATAGCCCGTGGGTCGGCTTCTTCGCCGCCTTCGCCGTAGCGCTGCTGCTGGGAACGGCGATCAATCGCGCGGTCGAACGGCCAGCGGGGGAGACGATATTGCGCTGGTGGAAGCGTCGGCGCGCGGGGCCGGCTGTCGCGATCGTTCCGGCCTGATAAGGGGCGCAGCCGGACAGACCGGCCGCGCCCTTTCTGATCCTATCGTGCGACAGGTGCTGCCGCGGCCGCATTTTCGGGCAGTCCGCCCATCTGCGTCACCATCTTGGTATAGGCGTCCAGATAGGCGAGCACGATGACCTGACCGATATCGGTATTCTGGTAGCCGCCGCCGCCGACCGCAGCCAGGCCGCCCATCCAGCCAAGTCCGCCACCGCCGCCAAAGCTGAGGTCCGATTTGCGGAAATAGCCTTCCGCCATCACTTCCTCTTCGGTCGTGCGTGCATTGACGACCGACAGCATGACGTTGGCTTCGCTCTTCTTGATCGATATGCCGCCCAGCAGCGCGCCGCCGACCCGGCCGCCCAGCATCCCGCCGAGCATCCCGCCAAAGGCATTGCCGCCGCTATTCTTGTTGGTGGTCACGATGTCGGGCTGGATGAAATAGTCGGCCGCCTTGACCTGACCCTTGCCCAGATTGCTGCCCGCCTGCAATTCGCCCGAATCCGCCATGGCGCGTTCCAGATTGCGGCTGGCCATCGACCGGCCGCGATTGACCAGGCCAAAGCAGCCGGACTGCTGGACGAACAGTTTGATGATCGCTTCCGGGCTGCCCAGGCTCAGTTCGCGCCACCACTGATTGTCCGGCTCGACGATTGCGACGGTGCCAAGGCGCTTGGTGCAGCGGGGGATTTCCATCTGTTTTTTCGTCTGGGCCTGACGACCCGACGACCCCTTGTCAGCGGCAATGGCTTGCGGCGCGACCAGTGCCAGACAGACCGTAGCGGCTGTCAACGTCTTTAATACACGCATTTTCAAGAACCCCGTTTGTTGCTTGATCTGAATTTGTGCGCGCCCCGATATTTTCGCGCATCATATCATAGCGCCGTCATGCTTCCAAGCGGAGCGGGGTGGGGGTGACGGCCATTGTCATCTTATCGGACGGGGCTTTCGCGATCCTGCTGACAGGGCCGATGACACCTGCTATCGGCGCGCAATGACTGAGCTTAGCCACATCCGTAACTTTTCGATCATCGCCCATATCGACCATGGCAAGTCCACGCTGGCGGACCGGCTGATCCAGCGGACCGGCGGCCTGTCTGACCGCGAGATGAGCGCCCAAGTCCTTGATAACATGGACATTGAGAAGGAGCGCGGGATCACGATCAAGGCGCAGACGGTGCGCCTGGACTATGTCGCGAAAGACGGCCAGACCTATGAGCTGAACCTGATGGACACGCCGGGCCATGTCGACTTCGCCTATGAGGTCAGCCGTTCCCTTGCCGCGTGCGAGGGCGCGCTGCTGGTCGTGGACGCGGCGCAGGGCGTGGAAGCGCAGACTTTGGCCAATGTTTACCAGTCGATCGAGCATGATCATGAGATCGTGCCGGTGCTCAACAAGATCGACCTGCCCGCCGCGGAACCGGAAAAGGTGCGCAAGGAAATCGAGGATGTCATCGGCCTGGATGCGTCCGAAGCGGTGCTGGCCAGCGCCAAATCGGGCATCGGCATCGACGAAATTCTGGAAGCCATCGTCCAGAAAATCCCGCCGCCAAAGGGCGACCGCAACGCGCCGCTGGAGGCGATGCTGGTCGACAGCTGGTACGACCCCTATCTGGGCGTCGTCATCCTGGTCCGCGTCGTCAATGGCGTGATCAGGAAGGGGCAGGCGATCAAGTTCATGATCGGCGGCACCGAACATCTGATTGACCGCGTCGGTTGCATGCGGCCCAAGATCGAACAGCTGCCCGAACTGGCGGCAGGCGAAATCGGCTTCATCACCGCGCAGATCAAGGAAATTGCCCAGACCCGCGTGGGCGACACCATCACCACGGTCAAAAATGGCGCAACCGCGCCGCTGCCGGGCTTCAAGGAAGTGCAGCCGGTGGTGTTTTGCGGCCTCTTCCCGGTCGACGCCAATGATTTCGACAAATTGCGCGACAGCATCAGCAAGCTGCGCCTGAACGATGCCAGCTTCAGCTTCGAAATGGAAAGCAGCGCGGCGCTGGGCTTCGGCTTCCGCTGCGGCTTCCTCGGCCTCCTCCATCTGGAAATCATCCAGGAACGGCTGACCCGCGAATATGATCTGGACCTGATCACCACGGCGCCGTCGGTGGTGTACAAGATCAAGCTGACCTATGGCGCGGGCGAGATCGAGTTGCACAATCCCGCCGACATGCCCGACCCGACCAAGATCGACGAGATTGAGGAGCCGTGGATCGAGGCGATCATCTATTGCCCCGACGAATATCTGGGGTCCATCCTGAAACTGTGCCAGGACCGGCGCGGCATCCAGAAGAACCTCACCTATGTCGGCGGCCGCGCGCAGGTGACCTATGAATTGCCGCTCAACGAAGTGGTGTTCGACTTTTACGATCGGCTGAAGAGCATCAGCCGCGGCTATGCGAGCTTCGACTATCACCAGATCGGCTATCGCGAGGGTGATCTGGTCAAGATGAGCATCATGGTCAATTCAGAGCCGGTCGACGCGCTCAGCATGATCGTCCATCGCGGATCGGCGGAATCGCGCGGGCGCGGCATGTGCGAGCGCCTGAAAGACCTGATCCCCCGCCATTTGTTCAAAATCCCGATCCAGGCCGCGATCGGTGGCAAGGTGATCGCGCGCGAAACCATCGCCGCGATGCGCAAGGACGTGACCGCCAAATGCTATGGCGGCGACATCAGCCGCAAGAAGAAGCTGCTCGACAAGCAGAAGGAAGGCAAGAAGCGGATGCGCGAATATGGATCGGTCCAGATTCCGCAGGAAGCCTTCATCGCCGCGCTGCGGATGGGCGACGAGAACTGACCGACGCGCACGCCGCCCTGACCGGCCAACTGGACCGGATCGAGCGGGCGGCGGCGTTTCTGGCCAATGGCATGTCGCGCGGCCTGTGCCCCGACGCGGCGACACGGCGGCGCGGCGCGATGCCCGCCCGGCTGATCGGCAATGGCCTGCGCGAACTGGACCTGTTCCTGACCGACATGATTGTCGAGGCGCAGCGGATCGACCGGCTGGGCAAGGCGGCAGGGCGCGACCCCGGCATCCATCCGGGGCGGCGCATTTTCAGCGCGGCGGAAGCCTGGCGGCGGGCTGGCGGCCAATTGGGGCTGGCAGGCGCCGAACGCGGGCGGCTGCGCACGATGCGCGCGGCGCAGAACCGGCACTGCTATGGCGGCTGGCGCGACGGAGATAGCGGCACGGCGATGCAGGCCGCCTGCGCCGACTATGCGCGACTGGCGCGGGATGTGCTGGCGGCGGTGCGGGGGAGGATGGGGTAGGGGAGAGGATGCGCCACTTCTTGCCATTAAGATGGCTTGGCCGGTATGCACGAAGCGGACATTCAATTTGGGGTTCCTCTGGGCCGTCATGGCGACCTTGCTAAGCGACAACGAGGCATTCATAGACTGTCTCAGTCATCGAGGAGATCCCTCGCTGCGTGAAGAAGTGCGGAGAATACAATGAAGGCTATAGCCTTTTTCAATAACAAAGGCGGTGTTGGGAAAACGACCCTTCTTTGCAACGTGGCAGCCTACTTCGCGCAGGCGGGTTTTCGAGTTTGTGTGGTTGACTGCGATCCGCAGTGCAACGCTTCCCAGTACCTTTTTCACGATGACTTTCTAGAAAGCACATTTGAAGACCCGCTACAAAATATCGAAAGTTTGTTCACAGGGCTTATGGCCGGTGAGGGGCACGCCTTGCGAGTGCCTATGAAGCGCTCGGCAGCTTTTGGGGTAGATGTGGTGTGCGGGAGTCCCGGCTTATCAATGGCGGAGGATTTCTTGGCCGAAGAATGGGCAAGCCTCAATACGCAGCGCGGATTATCCAGCACGATGGTATTCCACCGAATGCTGAAGTCGTTGACTGATTATGATTTCGTTTTCTTTGACGTGAGCCCATCACTCGGAGCTATAAACAGAACTGTTTTATTATCTTCGGATTATTTTATTAGTCCGATGTCAATAGATATATTTTCATTAAAGGCCTTCGAAAATATAAGTCGCTGGATGTCAAAATGGCAAGCTCATTGGACATACTCCGTAAATAGCCCACAGTTGGATGCTCATAATCAATCAGTAGTTGATGCAAAATTGATAAATGGAGCAAGCTTCATAGGCTATGTATCACAGCAATACATCGCAAAGCGCGATTCTAGCGGGGAAAGAAGGCCCGTTAAATCATATGATGAAATCATAAAGCAGATCGATGGTCAAATTGACGAGCATTTTAGTGGTAATTTATTGCCGCCGAAGCCTTATGAAATCGGAAAAATTCCAAACTTGCATAGCCTCGCTCCTATGTCGCAATCTCGACGGAAGCCGATTTTTTCTTTGCTAGCTGCTGATGGAATTGTCGGTGCTCACTTCGCGAAAGTTAAAGAGGCAAAAGAAATATTCGGCGAAGTTTCAGACGAAATTCGCAAGCGGCTGATATAACGGATGCTTAAAGAGGAATGGCCAGAACCACTGGTCCGAGACATTGCTCGGCGGCGAGCAATTTTTGTTATTGGATCAGGCGTATCGCGTCACGCTATCGGCGCCGACAAAGTTACGCGCCCGCCAGTGTGGAGAGGTTTTCTCAGTGATGCGGTTCAGCGTTTCCCTAGAGCGGCGGAGACCGAGCATATCTATAAAGCGATCGATGATGGTGACCTCTTACATGCCTGTGAGTGGCTTAAGAACCGCTATGACGAAGATTGGACAGCATATCTTCGGTCGCGATTCACAGACCCTAGATACACACCGGGCCGATTACACGAGTTGATAGCCCTTCTAGATACACGCGTTGTCTTCTCCCTAAATTTTGATGATATATACGAAAATAAAAGTCGTGAGATCAATGAGGCGTCGCAATTCACCAAAAATTATAGCGACGCCGACGTCTGTGAGTTCCTGCGAAACGATGCTAGATATGTCGTTAAGGTACATGGCAATTTAGCATCACCTGCCACACTGATTTTTACACAGGAAGATTACGCACGCGCACGTATAAAGCATAGCTTATTCTACACAGCTTTTGATGCCGCCCTAATGACACATACGTTTCTTTTCATTGGCTGCGGCTATGGAGATCCCGACGTTAATTTGCTTCTTGAAAATCAATCTTTTAGCGCACAACCTGGATCGATAAATCCACATTACTTTCTGACTTCTGATGAAATATCAGAAGATATGAAAAGGTCTTTGCGCAAAAATAGAAATCTAAAGACGCTCTGCTATGAAAAAGAAGACGATAATCACATCGGGCTGGTATCAGCTATAGACCATTTATACAGCAAAGTCACTGAAGCACGATCCCTACTTATCGAAAGTGCGAACTGGTAATTGGACACCTCGAAAAACTCTGGCGTTTGATCGGCGGATTTGATTCACTTCGTCGGCGATGCGTAGGAGGCGATGATGGCAAGTCAGCCTGGTTTCTTC
>Ga0207914_100015_pt1 | contig 125191 bp, 125 predicted proteins | sample DeeseametaMP2497_FD_184171 | JGI IMG/M metagenome (GOLD analysis project Ga0207914, IMG submission 184171) | Marine microbial communities from East of Antigua and Barbuda, Atlantic Ocean - MP2497 (SPAdes) | ecosystem: Environmental > Aquatic > Marine > Oceanic | place: East of Antigua and... | reverse complement strand
GGCCGCCTTGATGAAGTCTGCGGGCGCTACGCGCCCTTGCCTCCATCAAGGCAATCCGGCCTTCAACAGGCCGCTTCCCAATGTGCTATGGCAGCGAATTTATCGCGACCGCTGTCCAGAAATGGTGGGGGCAAATCGGCGTGAAGACGCTCTACATCGCGCCGGGATCACCATGGGAGAATGGCTATAACGAAAGCTTCAACGGGTCGCTTCGCGACGAACTGCTCAACGGCGAGATTTTCTACAGCCTCGCCGAGGCCAGGGTGCTGATCGAAGCCTGGCGGCGGCATTACAACACCGTCCGCCCGCACAGCAGCCTTGGATACCGACCACCGGCCCCGGAAACGGCGACACCGCTATATCCGGCCTCCGGTTCCGCTTCGCTCCACCTCCGTCCGGATATGGCGGCGATGGGCTTAATCCACTAACAAACCAACCGGCCCACTCGCTGGGGGCAGATCAGTCTTCTCGTCGCCAATCGGCGAACAAACGAAATCCTGGCGTTCGACAAAGACTGGAACCGAAGTGTCGCCGTCTCAGGTCTGCGCACCCCCGTCGGTGCCGTTCATAGGCCAGATGGTGGATTCATTGTGTCGAATATCGGTGGCGGTATCACGATCCTGCGCGGAGATGGCAGACGCATCGAAACCGGCGAAGCCCTTCGCACGCCCGGTCCGGGCATCGCACAAACGCCGGAGGGGCGCGTCTTCGTCGTCGATTACGGGGGGACATCCATACACGAAGTCTTTGATGACGGCCGGACCGTTCTCCTCGCTGACGGCCTATCCAGTCCTGTTGGACTTACTGTATCCCCGATGGGCAATCTCTATTCGGCGGATTGGGGGAACGGTGCCGTTTACCGCATTCCGCTCGCATGACAGCAACCTGAGCCACGCTTATTGCGCAGGCGTTTCGAGCGCCACTCGGCTTTCTCGCACCAGCTCGACAAGAAACTCGCTGACCACGCGAACCCGGCGCGACTGCGCCAGATCGGAATGGACGGCGAGCCATATCTCTTGGTCGATGCCGATGTCGGCTTGCAGGCAAACGAGATCGTTCTGCCGCCCAAGGAAATGCGGCAACACGGCCAGGCCGACACCTGCGATTGCCGCCGATAGCTGCGCCGAGAGGGTGGTGGTCGCCACAACCGGCGGATGCCCACGTAGAGCACGCTCGATCCATTGTGCGGCGGGAAGATGGGCATAGGTCTCGCACCATGTAATGAAGCGGTCGGTCTCAAGCCTCGCCGCTTCATCTCTCTGCCCGGCATAGGTCCGCGAAGCATAGAGGCCGAAACCAAGCGTGCCGAGGCGCCGGATCGTGACATTGCCCCGTTGGGGCTTGATCAATCGAACAGCGAGATCGGCATCACGCCGATGCAAATTGACCGTCTGAACATCGGTGACAATTTCAAGCGTGAGGTCGGGATACTGGTCGGTCAGCTTCGGCATGGCCGGGATGATGACATGGTTTGCCAGCGTCTCGGCCGTAGCCAGACGGACGCGCCCTGCGATTTCAGCCTGCACGGCCGATCCTTCGGCGAAAGCGTCAGCCGCCTGCTCCAGCGCCTCGGCACGCTCCAGCAACGCCGCGCCATCATCGGTCAGCCGGTAGCCATTCTGGTGACGGCTGAAGAGCGTCAGGTTGAGAGCGACTTCCAACCGTTCGATCTGGCGCGAGACGGTGGCGAGACCGACCCCGAGGTGTGCCGCCGCACCGCTCAGCGATCCGTTGCGCGCAATGGCGAGGAATACGCGCGCATCGTCCCATCGCAGGCGGTTTGCGTCATGCTTTCCGATTTCGGAAATCTGATTACGACTATTGGCGGCTTTTCCCATCAAAAAAGAAAACCATCTTTAGCCTGCACAAACAAGGAGCAAAGCAATGCAACAAAGAATGCTCGGGCCTGATCTTTCGGTATCCGCCATCGGTCTGGGCTGCATGGGAATGAGTGAGTTCTACGGTCCACGCGACGACGCGGAATCTTTGACGGTCCTGCGTCGTGCCGTCGATCTGGGCGTCAACTTCCTCGATACCGCCGACACCTATGGCCCGCACCACAATGAGGAGCTGATCGGCCGTTTCCTTGCCGACAGCCACGCGGATGTGAAGATTGCCACCAAGTTCGGCATCGTTCGCAAACCCGGCGAATACACACGCACCATCGACAACAGCACAGATTATATGCGCCGCGCCTGCGAAGCCTCGCTCAAACGGCTCGGTGTCGAGCGAATTGATCTCTACTATGTTCACCGCATCAATCGCGAACGTCCAATCGAGGAGACGATGGAGGGTTTGGCCGCGCTGAAACGCGAGGGCAAGATTGGCCATATCGGGCTTTGCGAGGTCAGCGCCGAGACGTTGCGCCGTGCCCATGTCGTTCATCCTGTAACGGCCGTGCAGACAGAATACTCGCTCTGGACGCGCGACGTGGAAACCGAGATCCTGCCGACCTGCCGCGAATTGGGCATTGGTTTCGTCGCCTATTCTCCGCTTGGGCGCGGGTTTCTCACCGGCCGATTTCAGGCCGGATCGCAGTTCGAAGACGGCGATTTCCGGGCCAGCTTGCCGCGTTTTGCATCGGAGAATGCCGAGACCAACGGTGCGCTGGTCGAACTCGTGCGCGGCATTGCAGCCGAACAAGGCTGCACCCCGGCGCAGGTGGCGTTGGCATGGCTGCTGGCCAAGGGCGACGACATCGTGCCGATCCCCGGCACCAAGCGGGTCAAGTATCTCGAAGAAAACGTCGCCGCCACCGCCGTCACTCTCAGCGAGACAGCACGCTCCATTCTTGAAAAGGCATTGTCCAGCCTGCCTGTTTCCGGAGAGCGCTACACCGCCGAAGGCATGAAGGGCGTCAACGCATGAACCCCTCCGAACAGAAGACTATCGTGCGCATGATCGGCATCGGTGGCGTTGAGAACCTTGAAGTCGCGCAGCTTCCATCGGAGCAACCTGTCTCCGGCATGGTTCGCGTCCGCCACCTCGCTATTGGGGTAAATTTTATCGACATCTATCACCGGACTGGTCTTTACCCGCTCTCTCTACCTGCCATTCTCGGTGTTGAGGGTGCCGGTGTAGTCGAAGCCCTTGGCGATGACGTTTCCGGCTTTTCTATCGGGGATCGTGTAGCCTATGCGGGTGCGCCGGCCGGTGCCTATACAACGGCGCGGTCTTTGCCGGTTTCGCGGCTCATCAAGCTACCGGATGGAATTGAGTTTCGCAGCGCGGCCGCGTCGATGCTCAAAGGGCTGACGGCCCATATGCTGTTGACGCGCACCTACGCGGTTAAACCGGGAACGACCTTGCTAATCCACGGGGCCGCGGGCGGCCTGGGTTCGATTCTCGTGCGTTGGGGGAAGCACCTCGGAGCGACCGTTATCGGCACGGCGGGATCGGCCACAAAGGCCGACATCGCGCGAGGCTATGGTGCGGATCACGTTATCGTCGGACGTGATGCCGATCTGGTATCGGAGGTCGGATCGCTTACCCACGGCATCGGCGTGGACTATACTATCGACGGCATCGGCGGTGATACGCTGCTCAAAAGCTTGGCCTGCACCCGGCGCTTCGGCACGGTCGCAAGCATTGGTCAGGCGGCCGGGCCTATTCCGTTGCTCGCTGTCGAGGAAATCGGCCCCATCCGTTCGCTATCGCTCGCCCGGCCGAGTGTGATGGCATATGCCGCCGATCTACCGTCCTATCACCAGGCGGCCGAAGCCTTGCTCGACGTGATGCAGAAGGGCGTCTCCGCAGAAATTGGCCGCGAGTATCCATTGAGCGATGCGGCGCAAGCCCAATCGGATCTGGAGGCTGGCCGCACAACCGGAAGCCTCTTGCTGATTCCGTAGGGCAACGGAATGCGCAGGAGGCGGGGCAATAGTCATGGTGCAGAAGGGGTGATCGCGATTCCCGGCGGTCGCATCCCGATGATCGCTCTGGTCCAGACGCTCGCTGTCGCGGAATATCTCAGCTTCCATCGCGCCGCTCTGGCGCTCGGCACCAGTCAGTCGAGCGTCAGCACACGGATCAAAGCGCTGGAGGAAGACCTGGGCATCACCCTCTTCGACCGCAATACGCGCGGCGTCCGCCTTACCGAAGCCGGACGCCGCTTCGTCGATCAGGTTCATGATGCCATGGGCATTCTGGACAGGGCAATTCAGACGGCCGGAATGCAGTCACGGGGCGAGGATGGCGAGATTCGGATCGGCGTTCATGCCATCACGCCGGGCTGTTTCCTTAACCGCCTGTTGGAAAGCTTCCAGACCGAGCATCCGGGTGTCCGCCCCAGTATTACCGAAGGCACGGCACGCGACACCCAGCTCATGGTTCGCGAAGGCCAACTGGATGCCGCTTTCATGGCCGGAAACTACGAAATCCCCGACCTCAATTGTCGCGTGATCTGGCATGACCGCCTGATGGTGGCGCTGCCAGCACGACACGCATTGGCTGCGCAGCAGAATCTCGAATGGCGGCAGCTCGCAGAGGAAACCTTCCTCGTTCGCCATAATGGCACCGGCCCGCAGGTGCATGATCTGATCGTTGCCCGTTCGGCAGGAAAACGGCTGACACCAGCAATCCAGCGCGTTGATGTCGAGCGCAGCACGCTGATGTCGATGATTGCCGCAGGGCATGGCATTTCGCTTTTCGTCAAGGAAAGCACCGCTGCCGCTATGGCAAATGTCGTTTTTCTGCCGATCCTTGACGAGCCTGAAACCATCCCGTTCTCGGCGGTCTGGTCGCCGCGAAATCGCGATCCCCTGCTGTCGAACCTTCTCGCCCTGGCGACGAAAATGGGCCGCTCGCATCCAAAATCCGATTCGCGATAGATCGGGACGCACAGTGCTGAAATAGTGCCGCTCTCACCCGTCCTATTTGCCGCCGATCGTATCCCGTAGCCCTACGTCCGAACCTTTGCTGTTGCCTCTCGCGGAAACACCTATTCTCTGATCGGCTCCGTCTCTCTTGCCGATTGGAGCCTGTATGCGTGGAGGCCGAATACTCTGGGGGCAGATTGCCGTCGTCTTCATCATTGTTCTGGTGATGACCTGGGCGGCGACGCAATGGGTGGCGTTCCGGCTCGGCTTCCAGCCCCAACTCGGAAGCCCCTGGTTCGATCTGGCCGGTTGGCCGTTCTACCATCCGCCCGCCTTCTTCTGGTGGTGGTTCTCCTTTGACGCCTATGCGCCCACGATCTTCATGGAGGGCGCGGCCATCGCCACGTCCGGCGGTATCCTCGCCATTGCCGCCGCCATCCTCATGTCGATCATCCGGGCGCGGGAGGCCCGCAATGTCGCCACCTACGGTTCGGCTCGATGGGCGGAAGATAGGGAAATCCGTGCGGCCGGCTTGCTCGGCCCCGATGGCGTCCTGCTCGGCCGTTATACCCACGACTATCTGCGCCATGACGGTCCCGAGCATGTCCTTTGCTTTGCACCGACCCGCAGCGGCAAGGGCGTCGGCCTCGTGGTGCCTACGCTGCTGACCTGGCCGGGAAGCTGCATCGTTCACGACATCAAGGGCGAGAACTGGACCCTGACAGCCGGCTTCCGCGCGAAGCACGGGCGCGTCCTGCTGTTCGATCCGACCAATACCAGATCATCCGCCTATAACCCGTTGCTGGAGGTGCGGCAGGGCGAATGGGAAGTCCGCGACGTGCAGAATATCGCGGATATTCTGGTCGATCCCGAAGGCAGCCTCGACAAGCGTAACCATTGGGAAAAGACCAGTCACAGCCTGCTTGTCGGCGCGATCCTGCACGTTCTCTATGCCGAGCAGGACAAGACCCTGTCGGGCGTCGCCAACTTCTTGTCCGATCCCCGCCGTCCGGTCGAAGCGACCTTGCGCGCGATGATGGACACGACGCATTTGGGCGAAGCCGGCGTTCATCCTGTCATCGCCTCGTCGGCGCGCGAACTGCTGAACAAGAGCGAGAACGAACGATCGGGCGTGCTGTCCACCGCCATGTCGTTCCTCGGCCTCTACCGCGATCCGGTCGTGGCGCGCGTCACGGACCGCTGCGACTGGCGCATTGCCGATCTGGTCGGCAGCCGGAAGCCGGTGACGCTCTATTTCGTCGTTCCGCCGTCCGACATCAACCGGACGAAACCGCTGATCCGCCTGATCCTCAACCAGATCGGCCGCAGGCTGACCGAGGAGCTGACGCTATCCGGCAAGCGGCATCGCCTGCTCATGATGCTGGACGAGTTTCCGGCATTGGGCAGGCTCGATTTCTTTGAATCGGCATTGGCCTTCATGGCTGGCTACGGCCTCAAGTCCTTCCTGATCGCCCAATCGCTCAACCAGATCGAGCGCGCCTATGGGCCGAACAACAGCATTCTCGACAACTGCCATGTGCGCGTCGCCTTCGCCACGAACGACGAGCGCACCGCCAAGCGCGTGTCGGACTCGCTCGGCACAGCAACCGAGATGCGCGACTCCACCAACTATGCCGGCCATCGCCTCGCGCCCTGGCTCGGGCATCTGATGGTATCGCGGCAGGAGACGGCGCGGCCGCTAATGACTCCCGGCGAGATCATGCAACTCCCGCCCGCCGACGAAATCGTGATGGTCGCGGGAACGCCACCGATCCGGGCGAAGAAGGCCCGCTATTTCGAGGACGTGCGATTGCAGGAGCGCATCCTGCCGCCGCCCGAGTTGCCATCCGCACCAGCGGCGAAGCCGGCAACGGACGACTGGACGAGCCGCGTCATCGTCTCGGCGGACAGGCCAGCTTCGACCGTTGCCCGTGACGCCGAGGGCGATCCCGACAATGCCGGCATCCGCCGCGAGCCGGAATTGCCCGAGCATGAGGAGATCATCCCGCCGCCACCAATGCCCGCCCAGGAGTTCGACATTCTGGACGACGAGCCGGACGTGGACGCGGCCAAGGCCCGCGCGCTGCGCTCGCGGATGCGAATGATCGCCCGGCAAGCGTCGATGAACCCCGATGACGGCATAGAGCTTTGAGAGGCCGCCCATGACAGCCCGCACCCGCATGAATGTCTATTTCGACCCGGAACTGCTCAAACAGGTCGAGGCGCTATCGCTGCGCCGGCAGGTCTCGAAGTCCGCTATCGTCGAGGCGGCGGTCGCATCCTTCCTGTCGGGCGACACATCGGATCGGCTGGAAGCGGCCATGTCGCGCCGCCTCGACAAGATCGGCCGGCAGATCGGCACGCTGGACGAAGATCTCGCCGTGCTCGGCGAGACCCTCTCCTTGTTCGTTCACTTCTGGCTGACGATGACCCCGCCATTGCCGGATAGCGCCAAACAGTCCGCACGGATCAAGGGCAACGAGCGGTTCGAGGGCTTCATGCAGAATCTCGGCCGCAGGCTAGCGACCGGCGATAGGTTCCTGAAAGAGTTGTCGCGCGACATGGATTCGCTTCATGACAGTCTAACGGAAGGTGAGCCCGAGGCTGATGACGACCACGCTTAGATTTTCAACCCATCCTATTTGCCGCCGATGGCCGCCGATCACCGCTTTCGCTTAGATAGTTGTTGAAGCAGCCCAATTTCGGGCTTTCTTAATCGACCCGATGCGGGGACCGTCTGTCGCGCCCCGCGAGAAATCGGGGCCGACATGACTGCACATCATCAGAAACCGGAGGCGATAGCGCGTGGCGCGCGGATGCTGCGCACGGCGCTCGGCGCGTCCATCGCCCGGTTTCTCGAAGACCCCGCCGTCATCGAGGTGATGCTGAACCCGGACGGTCGCATCTGGATCGACCGGCTGTCCGAAGGTTTGGCCGATACCGGCGAGATGCTGTCCGCCGCCGATGGCGAGCGTATCGTCCGGTTGGTCGCGCACCATGTCGGCGCGGAGGTCCACGCCCGATCCCCGCGCGTGTCGGCGGAACTACCCGAAACCGGCGAGCGGTTTGAAGGCTTGTTGCCGCCGGTCGTCGCCGCACCCGCCTTCGCCATCCGCAAGCCCGCCGTCGCGGTGTTCACGCTCGACGATTACGTGGTGGCGGGCATCATGTCCGCCGATCAGGCCGCGACGTTACGCGCGGCAGTTTCCTCCCGCGCAAACATCCTCGTCGCGGGCGGCACCAGCACCGGCAAGACCACGCTGACCAATGCGCTGCTCGCGGAGGTGGCGAAGACGCAGGATCGCGTCGTCATCATCGAGGACACGCGCGAACTGCAATGCGCCGCGCCCAACCTCGTCGCCATGCGGACCAAGGACGGCGTGGCGACGCTTTCCGATCTGGTGCGCTCCTCGCTGCGCCTGCGCCCCGACCGCATCCCCATCGGCGAGGTGCGCGGCTCCGAAGCTCTCGACCTTCTGAAAGCATGGGGCACGGGGCACCCCGGCGGCATCGGCACCATCCATGCCGGCACGGGCATCGGTGCGCTGCGCCGCCTCGAACAGCTCATTCAAGAGGCTGTTGTCACCGTCCCGCGCGCGCTGATCGCCGAGACTATCGACCTTGTTGCCGTCCTTTCCGGGCGCGGTTCCGCGCGCCGGCTGGCCGAACTCGCCCGCGTCGAGGGGCTGGGACCGGACGGCGACTACCGCATCACGCATCCCATCACTTCGGCAACCAACCCAAAAGGAGACTCTTCATGATCCGCACGCTTTCGCGCGGCTGCCGCACCATGGCGACCGCAGCCGCCACCGTTTCCATCAGCCTGATGCTCGCCCCGGCGGCCCATGCTTCCGGCTCGTCGATGCCGTGGGAGGCTCCGCTTCAGAGCATCCTTCAGTCGATCGAGGGGCCGGTCGCCAAGATCATCGCCGTGATCGTCATCATCGCGACGGGCCTCGCGCTGGCTTTTGGGGATACGTCGGGCGGTTTCCGCCGCCTGATCCAGATCGTGTTCGGCCTGTCCATCGCCTTTGCCGCCAGCTCGTTCTTCCTGTCGTTCTTCTCGTTCGGCGGCGGGGCGCTCGTCTGATGGCGGGCGGCCTCGAACAACTCGACGCGGTGCCGGGATTTTCCGTCCCGGTCCACAGGGCGCTGACCGAGCATATCCTGCTCGGCGGCGCTCCGCGCTCCATCGCCATCCTGAACGGAACGCTGGCCGGGGCCGTGGGTCTCGGCCTGCGTCTCTGGCTGGTCGGACTCGCCATCTGGGTCGTCGGCCACTTCGCCGCCGTGTGGATGGCCAAGCGCGACCCGCTTTTTGTCGAGGTGGGCCGCAGGCATCTGCGCATCCCCGGTCATCTGTCGGTCTGACGGAGGCGCACATGATGAATCTCGCCGAATACCGCCGCACATCCAGCCGCCTCGCGGATTTCCTGCCCTGGGCCGCACTTGTCGGCTCCGGCGTCGTGCTGAACAAGGATGGAAGTTTCCAGAGGACGGCGAAGTTCCGCGGTCCCGATCTGGATTCCGCCGTCGCTGCCGAGCTGGTCGCGGTCGCAGGACGCATCAACAACGCCGTCCGCCGTCTCGGGTCGGGCTGGAGCCTTTTCGTGGAGGCACAGCGCAGCGAAGCCGCGACCTATCCCGACAGTCAATTTCCCGAAGCCGCATCCGCGCTGCTCGACGCCGAGCGCAAGGCCGGTTTCGAGGAAGCCGGGACGCATTTCGTGTCCGGCTATTTCCTGACCTTCCTCTGGCTGCCTCCCGCCGAGGACGCCGCCCGCACTGAGGCCTGGCTCTACGAGGGCCGCGAGCAATCCGGAGTGGACCCATGGGAATTGCTGCGCGGCTTCATCGACCGCACCGACCGCGTTCTGGCGTTGCTCGATGGCTTCATGCCGGAATGCCGCTGGCTCGATGACGCCGGCACGCTGACCTATCTCCATTCGACCATCTCGACCAACCGGCATCGTGTGCGCGTGCCCGAGGTGCCGATGCACCTCGATGCGCTGCTCGCTGATCAGCCGCTGACCGGCGGCCTGGAGCCGCGCCTTGGCGACCAGCATCTGCGCGTCCTGACCATCATCGGCTTTCCGACCGCGACGACGCCCGGCCTGCTCGACGAGATGAACCGGCTGCCGTTCCCGTATCGCTGGAGCACGCGAGCGATCCTGCTCGACAAGACCGATGCAACCCGGCTGCTGACTCGCATCCGCCGTCAGTGGTTCGCCAAGCGCAAGAGCATCGCGGCGATTCTGAAAGAGGTGATGACCAACGAGCAATCCGCGCTCGTGGACACCGACGCTGCGAACAAGGCGCTCGACGCCGACATGGCCTTGCAGGAGCTGGGCGCGGACATGGCGGGGATCGCCTATGTCACGGCCACCATCACCGTCTGGGATGCCGATCCGCGCATTGCCGACGAGAAGCTCCGCCTCGCGGAAAAGATCATTCAGGGCCGCGACTTCACCGCGATGCCTGAAACCGTCAACGCCGTCGATGCCTGGCTCGGTTCGATCCCCGGACATGCCTATGCGAATGTCCGCCAGCCGCCCATATCGACGCTCAACCTCGCCCATATGATCCCGCTTTCGGCGGTGTGGGCGGGGCCGGAACGGGATGAGCATTTCAGCGCGCCCCCGCTGTTCTTCGGCAAGACCGAAGGCTCGACCCCGTTCCGGTTTTCCCTTCATGTCGGCGATGTCGGCCACACCCTCGTCGTCGGCCCGACCGGCGCGGGCAAGTCCGTGCTGCTGGCGCTCATGGCCTTGCAGTTCCGTCGCTATGAGCAAGCGCAGGTATTCGCCTTCGACTTCGGTGGCAGCATCCGGGTCGCATCGCTCGCCATGGGGGGCGACTGGCACGACCTTGGCGGTGGCCTGACGGAAGGGGACGAGGCGTCCGTCTCGCTCCAGCCGCTCGCCCGGATCGACGATACCTATGAACGCGCCTGGGCCGCCGACTGGATCGCCGCCATTCTCGGTCGTGAAGGTGTCCCGATCACACCCGAAACCAAGGAATATATCTGGACGGCGCTGACATCGCTTAGCACCGCTCCGGTCGGCGAGCGCACCATCACCGGCTTCACGGTCCTCCTTCAATCCAACGATCTGAAACAGGCATTGCGCCCTTACTGCATCGGCGGCGCTTACGGACGGTTGCTCGACGCAGAAGCCGAGCATCTCGGTTCGGCTTCGGTGCAGGCGTTCGAGATCGAGGGGCTGGTCGGGACCGGCGCGGCCCCGGCCGTGCTCGCCTATCTGTTCCATCGCATCGGCGACCGGCTCGATGGACGGCCGACCCTGCTCATCATCGACGAGGGCTGGCTGGCGTTGGACGATGAAGGCTTCGCCAGCCAGCTCCGCGAATGGCTGAAGACGCTACGCAAGAAAAACGCTTCCGTCATCTTCGCTACGCAGTCGCTATCGGACATCGATGGCAGCAACATCGCGCCCGCCATTATCGAAAGCTGCCCGACGCGGCTGCTTCTCCCGAACGAACGCGCCATCGAACCGCAGATCACGGCCATCTATCGGCGCTTCGGCCTCAATGACCGGCAGATCGAAATCCTCGCGCGGGCCACGCCCAAGCGGGACTACTACTGCCAGAGCCGCAGGGGCAATCGCCTGTTCGAGCTTGGCCTGTCCGAAGTCGGCCTCGCGCTCTGCACCGCGTCCGCGAAATCCGACCACAAACGCATCGCCGGACTGATCGCCGAGCATGGCCGCGAAGGCTTCCTCGCCGCCTGGTTGCGCCTGCGCGGCGTCGATTGGGCGGCCGACCTGATCCCCGACCTCACCAATCTCATCCTACAGACCGAGAAGGAGTCCCAACCATGACCATTCGCCGTTCCCGCTCGCGCGCCATTTTCATGGCTGCGACCATGCTTGCCGCACCGCTCGCGCTGTCGCCCATCCTCACAAGCCCGGCCCATGCGCAATGGACGGTCTTCGATCCGTCCAACTATGCGCAGAATGTGCTGACAGCCGCGCGCACGCTTCAGCAGATCAACAACCAGATCACCTCGCTTCAGAACGAAGCGACCATGCTCATCAATCAGGCGAAGAATCTGGCGAGCCTGCCATATTCATCGCTTCAGCAGCTCCAGCAGAACGTCCAGCGCACGCAGCAGCTTTTGAGCCAGGCGCAGAACATCGCGTTCGACGTGCAGAACATCGACCAGGCGTTTCAGCAGAAATACGGCAGCATCTCCCTGTCCGCCACCGATACGCAGCTCGTCACCGATGCCCGCTCGCGCTGGCAGAACACCGTGGGCAGCTTGCAGGACGCCATGCGCGTGCAGGCCGGCGTCGTCGGCAACATAGACACCAACCGCACGCAGATGTCCGAACTGGTCGGCCAGAGCCAGGGCGCGACCGGCGCGCTGCAAGCCACGCAGGCCGGCAATCAGCTTCTCGCCCTGCAATCGCAGCAGCTTTCCGACCTGATCGCGCTGATGTCTGCCAATGGCCGGTCGGAAGCACTGATCGAGGCAGAGCGCGCCACCGCCGCCGAACAGGGCCGCGTCCAGCGTGAACGCTTCCTGACGCCGGGATCGGGCTACCAACCCGGCAACGCGCAAATGTTCGGCAACGGCAACAACTGACCTGACAGGAGGGGCGCGACATGGACGGCAAGATGCTGGCCCGGCTGGGCGCGATCATATTCGTCGCCATCGCCATCACCGCCACGGTGATCGAGATGACCCGGCAGGACGAGCCGCCGCGCGGCAGGCCCGCGCCGGAACTACAGCGTCCCACCGATCCGCTGCGCCAGAGCCTGCGCGATTGCCAGCGGCTTGGCGAGGCGGCCGCGAGCGATCCCGACTGCCTTGCCGCCTGGGCCGAGAACCGTGATCGGTTTCTCGGCCGGACGCCGGTGCCCGCCACCCCGCATCAGAACGGGGGACAGTGAACCATGGGCGGCACCGGCGTCATCGACTCGTTTCTAGGCGTATTCACCTCATACATCGACAGCGGCTTCGGCCTGCTCGGCGGCGAGGTGGCGTTCATCGCCACAACGCTCATCGTCATCGACGTGGTGCTGGCGGCACTGTTCTGGTCGTGGGGCGCCGATGACGACATCATCGCCCGGCTGGTGAAGAAGACCCTGTTCGTCGGCGCGTTCGCCTACATCATCGGCAACTGGAACAATCTGGCGCGCATCGTCTTCGAGAGCTTCGCCGGTCTCGGCCTCAAAGCCTCCGGCACCAGCTTTTCCACCGCCGATCTGATGCGCCCCGGCAAGGTGGCGCAGACCGGCCTCGACGCGGGCCGCCCGCTGCTCGACTCCATCTCCGATCTGATGGGTTACTGGTCGTTCTTCGAGAACTTCATCCAGATCGCCTGCCTGATGTTCGCCTGGGCGCTGGTGCTGCTCGCCTTCTTCATCCTCGCCATCCAGCTTTTCGTGACGCTTATCGAGTTCAAGCTGACCACGCTCGCCGGCTTCGTGCTGATCCCGTTCGGTCTCTTCGGCAAGACTGCCTTCATGGCCGAGCGCGTGCTGGGCAACGTCATCTCGTCGGGGATCAAAGTCCTCGTGCTGGCCGTCATCATCGGCATCGGCTCGACGCTGTTCTCGCAGTTCACCGCAGGCTTCGGCGGCGCAACGCCGACCATCGACGACGCCATGGCGATCGTGCTCGCCGCCTTGTCGCTGCTCGGCCTTGGCATCTTCGGTCCCGGCATCGCCTCCGGTCTCGTTTCGGGCGGCCCGCAGCTTGGCGCGGGTGCGGCGATCGGCACCGGCCTTGCCGTAGGAGGCGCAGCCCTTGCCGCAGGCGGTGCAGCCGGTCTCGCCGTCAAGGGAGGTGCTACCGCCATGTCCGGTGGCGCCGCGGCCGTTCGGGGCGGCGCTGCCGCCTCCGGAGGGGCCGCAGCGACCTACAGCATGGCTTCGCTCGGCCAATCTGGTGCGGCGGGCGTTGCTTCCGGTCTCGGCGGGGTTGCCCGCGCGGCAGGCTCCGCCGCCGTATCGCCTCTGAAACGCGCCGCCTCGAAAGCAACGGAAAGCGTCAAATCCAGCTTTTCGGATGGCGCACGCGCAGCCTTCGGGGTGACAGGGGGATCATCCACCGCAGGCACGGCCGGAGGCAGCAGCGCAGCCCCCGCAGCAGCGTCTTCCCCCGCTGGCAGTCCCCCGGCCTGGGCGCAGCGGATGCAGCGTTCCCAAGCCGTGAATCACGGCGCCACCATGGCCGCCCATGCGGTGCGTTCCGGCGACAGCCACGGTGGCGGCTCCTCCGTCAATCTCTCTGAAAGTGACCGCTCATGAGCATCTTCAAACGACCATCGACCCATTACGGCAAATCGCCCGAACCCGAGACGCCTTACCAGAAGGCTGCTCAAGCCTGGGATGAGCGCATCGGCTCGGCCCGCGTGCAGGCGAAGAACTGGCGCTATATGGCCTTCGGATCGCTGATCCTCTCGGCCGGTTTCGCCGCCGCGCTCGTCTGGCAATCAGCGCGCGGGACCGTGGTGCCGTGGGTGGTGCAGGTCGATAATCTCGGCCAGGCGCAGACTGTCGCACCCGCTAACGCCGATTATCGCCCGACTGACCCGCAGATCGCGTTCCATCTGGGCCGCTTCATCGAACAGGTCCGGGCGATCCCGGCAGACGCCATCATCGTCCGCCAGAATTGGCTCCGCGCCTATGAGTGGACCACGGATCGCGGCGCAGCGGCCTTGAACGACTACGCCCGCAGCAACGACCCGTTCACGAAGGTCGGTCGGCAGCAGGTCGCCGTCGAGGTTTCCAGCGTCATCCGAGCATCGAACGACAGCTTCCGCGTGGCGTGGACCGAGCGCCACTATGAGAACGGCCAGCTTTCCACGACCGAACGATGGACCGCGATCCTGACCATCGTGATCCAGACCCCGCGTGACTCCGAGCGCCTGCGCGCCAATCCGCTCGGCATCTATGTCAACGCAATCTCATGGTCGCGGGAGATGAGCCAATGACCCGCACGACGCTCCGCAAAGCCCCATTTCAGGATTTCCGTAAACCCGCCTTCGCGGCTTTGATGCTGTCGGCCACGATGCTCGCCGGCTGCGCGACCAACCGCACGCCGCAATTCAGCTACGACGCCGACGTGCCGTCATCGCCCGTTGTGCCGGCCGCCGTCACCGATGACCGGCCCCGGCCGCTGCATACGCCACCGGCCTGGACCGTGGCGCGCGGCGGGACCTCCGCCGGAACACCGGCAGGCCGTGTCGAGAACGCCAATGCCGCCGCGCGCGTCGAGCCGCGCCGCGAGGGCTACTATAACGCCATCCAGATTTATCCCTGGTCGGAAGGCGCGCTCTATCAAGTCTATGCCGCACCGGGACAGATCACGACCATTGCGCTCGAACCCGGCGAGGGCCTGACCGGCGCGGGGCCGATTGCAGCCGGCGACACCGCCCGCTGGATCATCGGCGATACCGAGAGCGGATCGGGGACAACACGCCGCGTCCATATCCTCGTGAAGCCGACGCGCCCGGACATCATGACAAACCTCGTCGTGACGACCGACCGGCGCACCTACATGATCGAGTTGCGCGCCCGCGAAGCCCTCTATATGCCCTCCGTCGCCTGGGCCTATCCCGCACCACCAGCGGGCCAGCGCCAGACCGTTCCGGCCGCTCCGGTCATCCCGGCCGAGGCCGCGCGCAAATATCGCTATGGCCTGACCGGCGACAGCCCGCCATGGCGGCCCATCTCTGTCTTCGACGATGGTCGCCGCATCTATGTCGTCTTCCCTCGCGGCATCGTGCAGGGCGAGATGCCCCCGATCTTCGTCATCGGCTCGGATGGCGAAACCCAGATCGTCAACAGCCGCATCCACCAGAACATCCTGATCGTGGATCGCCTGTTCGGCGCGGCCGAATTGCGCCTTGGCAGCGGCGAGCGCCAGCAGACGGTCAGGATCGTCCGCATTGAGCAACGGCAGGCTGCACAGCCGGCAAAAGCGACCGGAGAATCCCCGTCATGACTGAAGACACGCCCCCTGTAGAAGCTGCAGCGGACACCACCACACCCATGCGGCTGCGCACTGAGCCGCCGCGCGTCACCCGTCTGTCCCGCAAGATGCTGGCCGGCGTCGGCGCAGTTGCTTTGCTCGGCATCGGCGGGGCGCTGATCTACGCGCTCCAGACTCGCGATGCAGGGCCGGGAGGCGAAGAACTCTATTCGACCGAGAACCGGCCCACGGCGGACGGCCTGTCCGGCCTGCCGCGCGATTATACCGGCCCGGTCCTCGGACCGGCATTGCCCGGCGATCTGGGCGGCCCGATCCTCGACGCGCAGAACAGGGGCCAGCCAGTTGCGCCGCCGGCTATGGCAACACCAGTTCGCGATCCTGCCGAGGAGCGCCGCCTCGCCGAAGAGGAAGCTGCACGTCTCAGCACGGTGTTTTTCCAGTCCGGGCAGAGAACGGCAACAGCCCCCGGTTCCAATATACCGGGCCTTGCAGGTCTTGGCGTCGGCGGTCAGCCAGCCACGCGAGACCGGCATACGGCCTTTCTCAATGGCCCGGTGGATCGGCAGACGGTCGCCCTGGATCGCATCATGGCTCCGGCATCGCCCTACATCCTTCAGGCCGGGGCCGTTATCCCGGCGGCGATGATTACCGGCATCCGTTCCGATCTTCCCGGCCAGATCACCGCGCAGGTCACGGAAAACGTCTACGACAGCCCGACCGGCAGCCTGCTGCTGATCCCGCAGGGAACGCGCATCATCGGCCAGTATGATGCCGGCGTGACCTTCGGCCAGCGCCGCGTGCTGCTCGTCTGGAACCGACTGATCCTGCCCAATGGCCGTTCCATAGTGCTGGAGCGCCAGCCGGGAGCGGACGCTTCCGGCTATGCCGGCCTTGAGGATGGCGTCGATTATCATTGGTGGGATCTGATGAAGGCAGCCGGCCTCTCGACGCTGCTCGGCATCGGCACCGAACTGGCGACCGATGACGAGGACCGCCTGATCCGGGCTATCCGCGACGGGGCGCAGGACACCATCAATCAGGCCGGACAGCAGATCGTCCAGCGGCAGTTGCAGGTCGCGCCGACGCTGACCATCCGGCCCGGCTTCCCGGTCAGGGTCATCGTCACAAGGGATTTAGTCCTCGAACCCTACAGGAATTGACCATGGCAAAGCTGAAACTCGGCCCGCTGGCCGACGACAAGCCGGTGAAGGTGGCAGTGGAACTTCCCGCGCAGCTCCACCGCGACCTGATCGACTATGCCGCTCTGTTGGCCGATGGCGGTGCGCCGATCGAGCCTGCCAGACTTATCGTGCCGATGCTGGAGCGGTTCATCGCCACGGATCGCGGTTTCGCCAAGGCGCGGCGGCAACCCTCCTGATCCATCGCGGTAGGGGTGCCGCCGGCGCACAGGTGCGAATGCGGCACGCTACACTCCGCCGGTCCCCCTCCATGCTTCGCTTAATTCCGGGGCCTGATGCGCCCCTGAATCCACCAGCGAAACACGGAGGATACCATGTGCGCAGAGCGCCGCCGCGCCCAACGAGGCCGCCCAAGACAGCCGGCCCCTGGAACGCTCCCCGACGACCTTTACGATTATGACGACGATCCCGTGCCGCGCATCAGCCCGTCGCGCGGCAGTCCGCCTCGTGTGTTCGACGTGGAGAAGCTGCCCGTCATTGATGACTGGCCCGAGGAAGTGCCGATCACCGAGGCCGAGATTCTGGTGTTCGAGCGCTGGTTCGCCGATGTTTTCGATGAAATGTTCGGCTCAGTCGATCTGCCTGAAGGCTTGAAAAAGTTATCGCGGTATGATAATGAAAAGCCATAACTGATGATCGAGCTATGCCATGACGACACTCAAGGTCGGGATCGCCGAACCCGATGAAATGAAAGCCCGCACCATGCGGGTCGCCAGGGGCGAGGAAAAGCCCGCACCCGGCGATCCGACTGTCTGGTTCGCGTCCACCATGTCCTTTGCCAAGTTCCTGTCGCCCAGCAACTGCGAACTGCTCCGCATCATCCATGAGCATGAGCCGGACTCGCTGGAGGAACTGGCGCAGATCACCGGCCGCGCGAAATCCAACCTGTCCCGGACCCTCAAGGCCATGGCCGGCTACGGCCTTGTTCGCATGGAGAAGGGCAAGGGTCTCAAGCTGGTCCCCAAGGTCATCCATGACCGCGTGGAGCTGGTCTTGCCCCTGATCGAGCGGCGCAAGTCGAAAGGAACCCGCAAATGAACGCACAATCCCCCAATGTCGCCCTGCGGGCTGCCCTGTATTTGCGCGTCTCTACCGCTCGGCAGGCCGAGCATGACGTGTCGATCCCCGACCAGCGCAAGCAGGGCGAAGCCTGGTGCGCGGCGCGCGGCTATCAGCTTGTCGAAATCTTCGTGGAGCCGGGCAACACGGCCACCAACGACCGCCGCCCTGAGTTCCAGCGGATGATCGAGGCGGGCACGTCGAAGCCCACACCGTTCGACGTGGTTCTGGTTCACAGCTTCTCGCGCTTCTTCCGCGATGCTTTCGACATGGAATATTACTATCGCAAGCTCGCCAAGAATGACGTGCGCCTCATTTCCATTACGCAAGAGCTGGGGGACGACCCGATCCACGACATGATGCGTCGGATCATGTCCTTGTTCGATGAATACCAGTCGAAGGAGAACGGCAAGCACGTCACGCGCGCTCTGAAGGAGAATGCCCGGCAAGGCTTCTGGAACGGTGCGTTGCCGCCGATCGGCTACCGGATCGCCGCCGCCGAACAGCGTGGGGCCAAGACCAAGAAGAAGCTGGAAATCGACCCGCTGCACGCCGACACGATCCGTCTGATCTATCGGCTCGCTCTGGAAGGTCAGGGCGACAGCGGCCAGATGGGCGTCAAGGCGATCGTCAAGCACTTGAACGCCAAGGGTATCTTCACCCGTGATGGCGGCCGCTGGGGCATCGGCCAGGTCCATCGCGTCCTGACCCGCCGCACCTATATCGGCGAACATGAATGGGGGAAGCGCAGCAAGCACAACGACCCGCGTTCCGCCGGCGAAATCGTCATCGTCCCGGTGCCCGCCATCATCGAGCGGGAGACTTTCTACGCCGTTCAGTCGCTTTTGCAGGCTCGCAACCCCAAGACCGAACTGCCCGCCCGCGTCGTGATCGGGCCGACCCTGCTGACCGGCATCTGTTATTGCGGCAATTGCGGTGGGGCCATGACCATCCGCACCGGCAAGAGCGGCCGCTACCGCTACTATGCCTGCTCGATCAAGGCGCGGCAGGGCGAGACCGGCTGCAAGGGCCGAGCGATCCCCATGGACAAGCTCGACGACATGGTGGTCAGCCATATCGAGGACCGCCTGCTCGATCCCGACCGTCTGGAGAAGCTGCTTGGCAGCATCCTCGGCCGCCGCGAGGATCAGGCCGAGCGCCGCCGCGAACACATCGCCTCTTTGCAGCGGCAGGCGACCGAATCGGAATCGCGCCTCAAGCGCCTCTATGACGCCATTGAGGCGGGCGTGGCTGATCTGGACGATCCGGCGCTCAAGGAGCGGATCGCCGGTCTCAAGGTTCTCCGCGATCAGGCGCGGGCTGATGCCGACCGGGCGCAAGCCCTGCTCGAAAGCCCCGGCCACAGTGCCCTCAGTCCCGCGATGATCGAAGGGTTTGCACGCCGCGCGCGGGAGCGCATTCGCGGTCACGAGGGCGGCTATCGGCGGGATCACCTGCGCGCGCTGGCGCAGCGCGTCGAGGTCGCGGACGACGCAATCCGGATCATGGGGTCGAAAACGGAACTGCTAAAGACGCTTATTGCCGGTCAAGGGCGGCAATCGGCGGCGATTGGCGTGCCCAGAGGCGGTCTGAAATGGCGGAAGGGGTGGGATTCGAACCCACGGATGCTTGCACATCGGCGGTTTTCAAGACCGCTGCAATCGACCACTCTGCCACCCTTCCGTCGCCTCGCTTCCTAGCGCGCTGTGCTGGCTTGCCAAGCGCAAAAATCGCCTGGGGCTCGGTTCGTCGTCTAAACGGGCCATAGTTGCCATTAAGGGGATTCACCTGCCGTCCGGCCTGTGCAACAACGGGGGGATGAGAGATTCTCTGCGTTCGTCTGTATTTTCGCTGTTGCTGGGGCTGGCTGGCGTAACGGCTGGCACTGTTGTGCCGGGGGTTGCGCAGGCACAGGATGTGATGGATTTTCGCGCCTATCTGGAAAGCCTGCGACCCAAGGCGCGGGCGATGGGGATCAGTGACGCGACGCTGGACAGCGTGTTTGCGACGCTGACGCCCAATCCACGGGTCATCGCGCTGGACCAGACGCAGCCCGGCGGTGGCGCTTATTCGCCCATCCCCAATTTCGAACCCTATCGCCGCCAGCATGTCGATGCCGCGCGGATCAGGCGCGGCCAGACCGCCTATCAGGCCAATCGCGCGCGTCTGGCCCGGATAGAGGCGGAAACCGGCGTGCCGGAGGAGATCATGGTCGCCATTTATGGCCATGAAACCAATTATGGCAGCTATGTCGGCGATTTCGACCTGATCCGGTCGCTGGCAACGCTGGCGCATGAGGGGCGTCGGCGCACCCTGTTCGAGCCGGAACTGCTGGCGACGTTGAAGATGCTGGACAATGGTGTGCCGCGCAGCCGCCTGGTCGGCAGTTGGGCCGGGGCGACAGGCTATCCCCAGTTTCTGCCGTCGGTCTATCTGCGGCTGGCCAAGGATGGCGATGGCGACGGGCGGGCGGACATCTGGACCAGTGAGGCGGATGCACTGGCGTCGATCGCCAATTATTTCGTGCAGGCCGGATGGCGACGCGGGCAACCCTGGGGTGTGGCGGTCTCCGTGCCGTCCAGCTTGAACCGCGCCAGCGTGGCGGCAAAGACCAATCCGGCGCGCTGCCCGCGCGTATTCAACCGGCATAGCCGATGGCTGACCATGGCCGAATGGCGCAAGCTGGGCCTTACCCCGCAAAGCGGCGCCTGGCCCGCCGATACGGTGATGGCGACGCTGCTGGAGCCGGACGGGCCGGGCAAGACCGCCTATCTGCTGACCGGCAATTACCGGGCAATTCTGGATTATAACTGTTCCAATTTCTATGCTCTGTCTGTGGGGTTGCTGGCCGATGCGGTCAAATAAGGGGGGGAGGCTGCCTCTGGCGGCCGGGCTTATACTATTGCTGGCATCGTGCAGCGGCGGGGAGCAGCCGCCCGTGCCACCGCCGCCCGCATCATCGCCGCGCCCGCTGGCGCAGGGCGCGATGGTATCCGATGACCCCCTGATGATTGGCGCGCCCTACAGCGTCGGCAAGGTCACCTATACGCCCGAAGACGCGCCTAACTATGATGCGGTCGGTTATGCCGGCTGGTATGGCGAGGAGTTGCAGGGCAACAAGACGGCCAATGGCGAAACCTTCGTGCCGGAGGCGATTACCGCCGCGCACCAGACATTGCCGCTGCCCAGCTATGTCGAGGTGACGGCGCTCGATACCGGACGGACCATCCTGGTCCGGGTCAATGATCGCGGACCTTTCGCCAATGACCGGATCATCGACCTGTCGCGCGGCGCGGCGGAGCAGTTGGGCGTGATCGACGACGGCGCGGCGGCGGTGCGGGTGCGGCGCGTCAGCCCGCCCGATCAGGAACGGGTTGCGCTGCGCAGCCATGGCCGGGTGGCAGAGCGGCTGGAAACCCCGCCCGCCTTGCTGACCGCGCTGCGGGCCAAGCTGCCCGCCCGTCCCGCAGCAACGCCCGCAAAGGCAAAGGTCGTAGCAAGGCCAAGCGCCAAGACGCCGCCCAGGGCGGTCCGCGGCCCAGAGAAGCGCGGAATTGCGCCAACGCCCGCAAGGCAGGATGGCTTCGTGGTGGAAAAGGCGGGCGCGCCATCGGCGCCAACGCCTGTTGCGCCAGTTGCTCCTGCCTCTGCCGCCGCGCCAGCCGCCGCCCGGACTTATGTGGTGCAGGTCGCTGCCTTCTCATCCCGCGCCCGCGCCGAAACGCTGGCGAAGCGCATCGGCGCCAGGGCAGTGGAGGGCGACGGCGTGTGGCGGGTGCGCTTTGGCCCCTATCCCACGCAGGACGCCGCACAGGCTGGTGTGCGCGCCGCCGCAGCCAAGGGGTTTGAGAATGGCCGCATCATGGCTAATGACGCGCGATAGACATCGCGCACCACCCAAGCGATTCCATCCCATTTGAAGGCAGCCCCATGAACAAGTCCGTCGCAGTCCTCCTCTCCACCGGGCTGTTGGCCCAGCCGCTGACCGCAGCGGCGCCGCCCTACACCAGCGAAGCGCCGATCGCTTATATGAAGGATCTGTCGTCGGGCGCGGTACTGTATGACAAGGGCGGCGAAACGAAGATGCCACCGGCATCCATGGCCAAGATGATGACCGCCCATGTCGCCTTCCGCCTGATCCAGAAGGGCGAATTGAAGCTGGACACCATGTTCACCGTACGCCCGGAAACCTGGAAGCAGTGGCATGGCCCGGCTGCCGGTTCGACCATGTTCCTGTCGGCGGGCGAGCAGGTATCGGTGGAAAATCTGCTGCACGGCATAGTCACCCTGTCCGGCAATGACGCCTGCGTCGTTCTGGCCGAAGGGATTGCCGGGACCGAGCAGGCTTTCGTCGCGCTGATGAATGAGGAGGCCAAGCGCATGGGCCTCAAAAACAGTCATTTCGGCACCAGCAATGGCTGGCCGGACGAAGGCGTGACCTATGTGACCGCCGAGGATCTGGCCAAGCTGGCGCAAGGAACGATCGAGGAAACGCCCGATCTCTATAAGCGTTTCTACGCCACCCGTTCCTTCACCTGGGGCAAGACGATGGGCGGCGCGGACATTGCGCAGGGCAATCGCAACCCGATTTTGGGCAAGATCGCGGGGGCCGATGGCCTCAAGACCGGCCATACCGAAGAAGCGGGCTATGGCTTTACCGGATCGGCGGAACAGGATGGCCGCCGCCTGGTGATGGTGGTGGCGGGGCTGGGCAGCTTTAACGGGCGCATCCAGGAATCGGTCCGCTTCATGGACTGGGGTTTCAAGGCGTGGAAGGCGCAGCCCCTGTTCAAGAAGGGCGCGACTGTCGAAACCGCTGACGTCCAGCTGGGCAGCGCGACCAGCGTGCCGCTGGTCGCGCCGCAAAATCTGGCGGTCACGCTGCCGCGCACCGCATCGACGAATATCTCCGTCAAAGTGGTCTATACCGGCCCGATCAAGGCGCCGATCGCCAAAGGGCAGAAGATTGCCGACCTGATCGTATCCACGCCCGACACGCCGCCGCAGGTTATGCCGCTGGTTGCTGGCGCGGATGTCGCTGAAGCGGGCATGTTCGGCCGGTTGTGGAATGGCCTGAAATCGCTGTTCGGGTGATAGAAGGGCGGTTCATCACGCTGGAAGGCGGAGAGGGCGCTGGCAAATCGACCCAGTTACGCGCCCTTGCCGCCGCTCTGCGCGCGCGCGGGCTGGAGGTCGTGGAAACGCGCGAACCGGGCGGCAGCGAAGGCGCGGAAGCGATCCGTTCGCTGTTGCTGACGGGCGGCGCGGATCGCTGGAGCGCGCGGGCGGAGGCTTTGCTGTTTGCTGCGGCGCGGGCCGATCATATCGAAAAGACGATCCGCCCGGCGCTGGCGCGGGGAGCGTGGGTGCTGTCCGACCGCTTTCTCGATTCAAGCCGGGCCTATCAGGGGCAGGGGGCGCTGTCCGACGCGGACATTGTGACGCTGCACCGGATCGGCAGTGAGGGCTTTCTGCCTGACCGGACCCTGTTCCTGACCTTGCCAGCGGGTGAGGCCGAAGCGCGGGCACGCGTGCGGGATGGTGGCGCATCGGACCGGATTGGCGGCCGCGACCAAAGCTTTCATCGCGCCGTGGCGGATGCCTTCGCTCGTTTCGCGACGGACGAGGCGGCGCGGTTCCGCGCGATCGATGCGTCCGGCGAACCCGGCGCGGTCACGGCCCGCCTGATCGATGCGCTGGCGGATCTGCTGCCATGACGTCCCTTCTGGGCCATGACGCGCAGGCCAGCACGCTGATCGACGCGGCGGCCAGCGCGCGGATGCATCATGGCTGGATATTGAGCGGGCCAAAGGGCATCGGCAAGGGCAGCTTCGCGCGCGCGATGGCGCTGCGTCTGCTGGCGGACGCCGCTGGCCCGCCGGTGGTGGGGTCGGGACTTGACGTGCCGGAAAGCCACCCGGTTCGCCGCCTGATCGAAGCGAGCGCCCATCCCGATTATGCCGAACTGTTCCCGCTGGAAAAGGATGGCGTCACCGCGCGCAACATCAGCGTGGATCAGGTGCGCGGACTGCAACGGTTGCTTCAGTCCGCGCCGTCGCTTTCGACCCGGCGGATCGTGGTGATCGACAGTGCCGACGATCTGGAGCGAGGCGCGGCCAATGCGTTGCTCAAAAATCTGGAAGAGCCGCCCGCCGACATGATCTTCCTGCTGGTCAGCCACGCGCCGGGCCGGTTGCTGCCGACGATCCGTTCGCGTTGCCGCACGCTGCGTTTCGATCCGCTGAGCGACGGGGCGATGCGCGCCATCCTGCGCGGCAAGGATGAAAGCCTGTCCCCGACAGAGATTGACGCCCTGATCCGCGCGGGCGAGGGGTCGCCGGGCAAGGCGCTGCGTTATCTGGGCCTGAACCTGGCGGACATAGAAAGCGCGATGGCGCGGATCGCGCAGGATGGCGACCGGGACAATCGGCAGCGACTGGCGCTGGCCAAAGCGCTGGCGATCAAATCGGCCAAGCCGCGCTATGAGGCGTTTCTGGAACGCGCGCCCGCCTTCATCGCGCAGGCCGCGCGGCATCGCAGCGGGTCCGCGCTCGGCGTGGCGCTCGACCATTGGGAAAAAGCGCGGCATCTGGCGAGCGGGGCGGTGATCCTGTCGCTCGATCCGGCGGCGGTGGTTTTTGAACTGGCCGGCCATGTCGCGGCGCTTGCGCCACCATCGGCCTGAAAAGCGGCTTCCCGCCCGACGCAACAGCCGCTAGGGACATCGCATGTCCCAGCCCTATACCATCACCACCGCCATCTCCTATCCCAATGGCCGCCCCCATATCGGCCACGCCTATGAGGTGATCGCGACCGACGCGATCGCCCGTTTCCAGCGCATGATGGGCCGCGACGTCTTCTTTCAGACCGGCACGGACGAACATGGCCTGAAAATGGCGCAGACGGCGCGGAACCGGGGGATCGAACCCGTCGCGCTGGCCGATGAAATGTCGGGCTATTTCCGTGATATGAACGATCGGCTTAACATCAGTCATGATCGTTTCATCCGCACCAGCGAAGCGGCGCACCATCGCGCCAGCCAGGCCATCTGGCAGGCGATGGAGGCCAATGGCGACCTGTATCTGGATCGGTATGAGGGCTGGTATTCGGTCCGCGACGAAGCCTTTTACGACGAAAAGGAACTGACCGACGGGGAAGGGGGCGCCAAGCTTTCGCCACAGGGCACGCCGGTTGAATGGACGGTCGAGGAAAGCTGGTTCTTCCGCCTGTCCAACTATCAGGACAAATTGCTGGCGCTCTACGAAAGCCAGCCCGATTTCATCCGTCCGGACAGCCGCCGCAACGAGATTTTACGTTTCGTCGAAGGCGGCCTTTCGGACCTGAGCATTTCGCGCACCAGCTTCGACTGGGGGGTCAAGGTGCCCGGCAGCGATGGTCATGTCATGTATGTGTGGGTTGACGCGCTCACCAACTATCTGACCGGCTGCGGCTATCCCGATGATGCCGACCGCATGGCAAGATATTGGGCGGAAGGCGGCGACATCACGCATATTATCGGCAAGGATATTGTGCGTTTTCATGCGGTTTACTGGCCAGCCTTTCTGATGAGCGCGAAGCTGCCCTTGCCCAAGCAGATTTTTGGTCATGGCTTCCTGCTCAACCGGGGCGAGAAAATGTCCAAATCGGTCGGCAATGTCGCCGACCCGATCGAACTGGCCGATCGGTTCGGTGTGGATCAGTTGCGCTATTTCCTGTTGTCGGAGGTCACTTTCGGCAATGACGGCAGCTATAGCGCGGAGGCGATCGTCCAGCGCTCCAACAGCGATCTGGGCAATGCGTTCGGCAATCTGGCGCAGCGGACGTTGAGCTTCATCGCCAAGAATCTGGACGGCAGACTGCCGGCCATCCACGGACATGATCCGGCGGACAGCGAGTTGTTCGATCTGATCGACCGGGTCGTGCGTACCGACATGCCTGCCGCCATGGCCGATCTCGCGCCGTCCGTCGCGATCGACGCATGGCTGCGCGCCGCCTTTGCCTGTAACCAATATATCGACGCCCAGGCGCCATGGTCATTGCGCAAGACCGACCCGCAGCGGATGGAGACGGTGCTGGCGACGCTCTACATCGCGATCGCGCAACTGGCCGTCGCGGTCCTGCCGGTCATCCCCGCCAGCGCGACCGCGCTGCTCGATCATATGGGCATCCCCGCCGACAAGCGCAGCTACAACGCGATCGGCGATCACTGGTATTCGCCACTGGCCGAGAGCGACTTCACCCTCGCCGCGCCCAAGCCGCTCTTTCCCAGGCTCGAACTGACCGAAGCGGACGGGTGAACCCATGCTGATCGACAGCCATTGTCACCTGAATTACAAGGGGTTGATCGAGGATCAGCAGAATGTGCTGGAACGCGCGCGCGCGTCCGGCATCGACCTTATGCTCAACATCGCCACGCGCGAAAGCGAGTGGGACGCGGTGCTGGACACTGCGATCCGCGCGCCGGACGTGTGGGCGACGGTTGGCATCCATCCGCATGAGGCGGACGAGCATCCCCATATCGACACCGCCAAACTGGTCGCCCGCGCAGCGCACCCCCGCGTCGTGGGCATCGGCGAGACGGGCCTGGATTATTATTATGACCATAGCGACCGTGACCGGCAGCGCAGCAGCTTCCGCTCGCACATCGTCGCCGCCCGCGAAACGGGCCTGCCGCTGATCGTCCATACCCGCGATGCGGAGGAAGATACGCTGGCGGTGATGCGTGACGAGATGGGGAAGGGAGCCTATACCGGCGTCATCCACTGTTTCACCGCCAGCGGCGCCTTTGCCGACGCCGCGCTGGAACTGGGCTTCTACATCAGCATATCGGGCATCGTGACCTTCAAGAGCGCGAAGGATTTGCAGGAAACCGCCGCGCGCCTGCCGATCGACCGGTTGCTGGTGGAAACGGACTCACCCTTTCTGGCGCCGGTGCCGCATCGCGGGCGTCCCTGTGAGCCGGCCTTCGTCGCCGACACGGCCAAATTCCTCGCCAATCTGCGCGGCGAAAGCCTGGAGGATCTGGCCGCGGCTACCTCCACCAATTTCCGCACCTTGTTCAAGAAGGTGGCATGAGCCTGAAACTCACCATCCTGGGCAGCGGCACATCGTCGGGGGTTCCGCGCATCGGTAATGATTGGGGGGCGTGCGATCCCACCGAACCGAAAAACCGCCGTACCCGCGTGTCCATTCTGGTCGAAAGCGCGACGACGCGAATATTGGTGGATACATCGCCCGACATGCGCGCCCAGTTGCTCGCGGCCGATGTGATTGCGATCGACGCGATCTTGTGGACCCATGACCATGCCGATCACAGCCATGGCATCGACGATGTCCGGCAGCTGTTTCACCATCGCCGCGTGCCGCTGCCCGGCTATGCCCGATCGCAAACGCTCAACCTGCTGCGGCAGCGCTTCGGCTATGCCTTTGAAGGGCGCAACGGTTATCACCCGACCGTCGACGGGCGGATCTTGCCCGATGGCCTGCGGATCGGCGACATCGACATTGCCTGCGTCGATCAGCCGCATGGCGAAATCTATTCGACCGGCTTTCGCTTCAGCCATGGCGGCAGGTCCGTCGCCTATGCCACGGATTTTCATGACCTGACGCCCGATATGCTGGCGCTGTACGACAGGGTGGATGTGTGGGTGGTGGACGCGCTGCGGGAAAAGCCGCACCCCACCCATCCCCATCTGGCGCTGACGCTGGATGGCATCGCCGCCGCCCGGCCCGGTCGCGCGATCCTGACCCATATGGACCAGAGCATGGATTATGCGACATTGCGCCGCACCCTCCCCAGCGGGGTCGAGCCAGGCTATGACGGCATGGTGATAATGTTGGAAGCGGTGGAGCAGGGGGATTGATGGACAGCGGCGATCAGGCGGCATCAACCATCTGGTATGTGCTGGCACTGGTGCTGGTCGGCTCCGCGCTTATCGGTCGGCGGCTGGCCTGGGGCGGCGTGCTCCGCATGGCGTTGTTATGGGTCGCCATCTTTGCCGGGCTGCTCGGCCTGTTCAAACTGGCGCAGGACGAAGGCTATCTGACCGGCCGTTGGGCAGAGCAAGGCGATCTTGTCGATGAAAGCCCGGCGTCGCTGCCGCCAGCCAAGGCGCAAGGCCAGTCGATCCGCATTCCCGTAGCGCCCGATGGCCATTATTGGGTCGAAGCGACGATCAATGGCACGCCTGCCCGTTTCCTGATAGACAGCGGCGCGACCATCACCGCGCTGTCGGAAAATACCGCGCGCGCGTCTGGCCTCAACTATGACGTCGGCGCGCCCGGCGTCGTCATGACCACCGCCAATGGCAAGGTGGAAGCGCGGCGATCCAGCATCGCCAGCCTGGTCGTCGGTCCGATTGTAACGACCGATCTGCCCGTCGTGGTGTCATCCAGCTTTGGCGAGGTCAATGTGATCGGCATGAACATGCTGTCCCGCCTGAAAAGCTGGGGCGTGCAGAATGGCGAAATGGTGCTGACGCCATGACCGCCCCACTAGAAACTGGCGCCCCGACCCAGCGCGAGCGGCTGAAAGCCATTATCGGCGGTTCGACGGGCAATCTGGTCGAATGGTATGACTGGTATGCCTATGCCGCCTTCACCCTCTATTTCGCACCGCATTTCTTTCCCAGCCAGGACCGTACAGCCCAGTTGCTGAGCGCGGCGGGCATCTTCGCCGTCGGTTTCCTGATGCGACCGATCGGCGCATGGCTGATGGGCGTTTATGCCGACCGGCACGGGCGCAAGAGCGGGTTGACGCTGTCGGTCGCGCTAATGTGTGCGGGATCGCTGTTGATCGCGGTGACGCCAGGCTATGAGACGATCGGCGTCGCAGCGCCCTTGCTGCTGGTGCTGGCGCGGTTGATGCAGGGGCTGTCGATCGGCGGGGAATATGGCGCGAGTGCGACCTATCTCTCCGAAATGGCAGGCAAGAACCGGCGCGGCTTTTTTTCCAGCTTTCAATATGTGACGCTCATCGCCGGGCAACTGGTCGCGATCTGCGTGCTGCTGGTGTTGCAGGCCGTACTGAGCGAGGCGCAACTGGATGCATGGGGCTGGCGGATACCCTTTTTCATTGGCGGGGGGCTGGCGGTCATTGTGTTCTGGCTGCGGCGCGGGCTGGCGGAAACGCAGAGCTTTGCCGTGGCGAAGGCCGAGGGCGCGCCGAAATCGGGCTTCGTCGAATTGTTGACGAAGCACCCGCGTGAAACCGCGACGGTGATGTTGTTGACCGCTGGCGGCACGATCGCTTTCTATGCCTATTCCATCTACATGCAGAAATTCCTGGTCAATACGAGCGGGTTGAGCCGGGAGGCGGCATCGCAGATCAATGCAGCGACGCTCTTTGTTTTCATGCTGTTACAGCCCGTTGCTGGCGCGCTGTCGGATCGGATCGGGCGCAAGCCGCTAATGATCGGCTTCGGCGTCATGGGCGTGCTTTGCACCTATCCGATCTTTGCGACGCTGGCGGTGACCAAGAACCCGCTGGTCGCAGGGCTGCTGGTGATGGTGGGACTGGTGATCGTCACCGGATATACATCGATCAACGCCGTGGTGAAGGCCGAGCTGTTTCCCGCGCATATCCGCGCGCTGGGCGTCGCGCTGCCTTATGCGCTGGCCAACACCATGTTCGGCGGGACGGCGGAACTGGTCGCCTTATGGTTCAAGCAAGCCGGTATGGAGCAGGCATTCTACATCTATGTCAGCGTGATGATCGCCATCTCGCTGGTGGTCTATGTGCGGATGAAGGACACGGCGAAAACCAGCCTGATCCGGGAGGATTGAGGCAAAGCCGACACTGAGCCGAACATAGGCGCAGATGATATGTGATTTAACATAATCTTTGTTATCGGACTTTATCTGTGTAGCAGCAACGTTCAAATGTCACAGTTGCGCAAAGTAGAGATGTCTCACTTGGGCTACCGTGCCCTCCGGCTGTTCGGAGGTATTGAGCATGGCGGTGTTGCGTATGAGTACCGAGGAGCTTTCGCGGGTCGAGACGCTGATGCATGTGGTTTCAGGTCGCATGACCGTCACCCAGGCCGCAAGGCTGATGAGCGTCAGCCGCCGCCACGCCCATCGACTGCTGACGCGTTACCTTGACGATGGATCATCCGGGCTTTTGTCGCGCCGCCGTGGTCGACCAAGTAACCGGCGCTTGGATGATGCCATCAGAGATCAGATTGTCGCACTGGTTCGGACCCATTATCATGATTTTGGGCCTACATTGGCTGCGGAGTATTTGGCCGAACGGCATGATCTCCGGATTTCGCGTGAGAAGCTGCGGCAGATGATGATCGAGGCCGGGATTTGGAAGGATCGTCAGGCTCGCCGTCCTCGCCCATATCAGCCGCGCTACCGCCGGGATTGTCGGGGCGAACTGATCCAGATCGACGGCTCAAAACATTGGTGGTTCGAAGACCGCGGCCCGCAATGCACATTGCTGGTCTATATCGACGACGCGACCAGCGAACTGATGCACCTCAGGATGGTCGAGAGCGAGAGCACCTTCGCTTACATGGAGGCGACCCGCGCGTATATCGAACGGCACGGCAAGCCGGTGGCCTTTTATTCCGACAAGCACAGTGTTTTCCGGAACGCGCGGGCCAGCGCCGCGCGTGGCGACGGGATGACGCATTTTGGCCGTGCGCTGGATGCCCTGAACATCGAGATCATCTGCGCCAACTCGCCACAGGCCAAGGGCCGCGTCGAGCGGGCCAACGCCACCTTGCAGGATCGCCTGGTGAAAGCGATGCGACTGGAGGGTATCTCGTCGATCGCGGACGCAAACGCTTTCCTCGACAGTTATATGGCCAGGCACAACGAGCGGTTTGCCCGCCCTGCCTTCGATGTCCGCGATCTGCACCGCCCGCTTGCACCGCATGACGATCTGCGCTCGATCATGGTCTGGCGGGAGCAGCGAACGGTGACGGCAGCGCTGACGCTGCACTACAACAAGGCGATGTTCATCCTGGAGCCGAACGATGTCAGCGAAAAGCTGGCGCGCAAGCGGGTGACGGTCTGCGAATATCCCGACGGTCGACTGGAGATCGAGCATGAGGGCCATGTCCTGCCCTATCGTCAGTTCGACAAGATGCGGCAGGTGAACCAGCCTGCCATTGTCGAGAACAAGCATCTGGACGCAGCGTTGCTGCTGGCCCGGCAGATGCAGGCGATCATGCCGCATCATCGCAAACGCAACAATGACGCCCCTGCCCGCCGTGACCAACCCATGCATCTGTTCCCCGAGCCGGAACCACCCGCGAAGATCGATCGCCGCAAACTGGGCGGCTCGAAGCTCAAGCGCGGTCCCAGGCTCAGTGATGAGGCGTTGCACGAACGCGGCACGCTCAGGTTCGTGCAGAGGACATGACCGGGCCCACTGCAGGGCAGCGGGTCCATGGCCACTACCCCAAGATCAGCGCATCAGCAGGGTCTGCGCTGCGCTATCCCGAGGGCTCCACGCAGCCCCTGCTTTCCTCAACGTGTGACATTTCTATATGGCAGAAATTGTGACTTCTCTAAATGGCAGGAACAGATCACGCCTGTCTGGTCATCCCCCGGCAGAGCCACTATCGCCATTTTGACTCCATCATCATCGCAGGTTCCCCATGTCCAAAGCCAGCCCCGCCGACATCATGCCGCTCGCCAATGTCATGGCGCAGTTGCGCGATCCCGATACGGGCTGTCCGTGGGACATCGAGCAGGATTTCGCCTCGATCGCGCCCTACACGATCGAGGAAGCCTATGAAGTTGCCGACGCGATCGAGCGTAGCGACATGGTGGCGTTGCGCGACGAATTGGGCGATCTGCTGCTGCAAGTGGCATTTCACAGCCGGATGGCCGAACAGGCCGGGCATTTCAGCTTGCAGGACGTGATCGACGGCATCACGCAAAAGATGATCCGGCGGCATCCGCACGTCTTTGGCGACGGCCTGGCGCGGGAGGACGGCCATGCCCAGTGGGAAGCGATCAAGGCGGCTGAGCGGGCCGAAAAGGAGCCTGATCCCAGCGCGCTGGCCGGGGTAGCGATCGCCCTGCCCGCATTGTTGCGCGCGGAAAAATTGCAGAAGCGCGCGGCCCGGACTGGGTTCGACTGGCCCGATAGCGATGGCGCGATCGCCAAGATCGTCGAGGAACTGGACGAGGTGCAGGGCGCGACGACACAGGCCGAGCGCGAAGAGGAGGTGGGCGATCTGCTGTTTGCCGTCGTCAACCTCGCACGGCATTTGAAGGTTGACCCGGAAGTTGCTCTGCGCGCGGGCAATGCCAAGTTCGACCGGCGGTTCCGGATCATGGAAACGCTAGCTGGAGAGGCCTTTACCGCTCTGCCGCTCACTGAAAAGGAAGCGCTGTGGCAGCAGGCCAAGCGCGCGGGGATGCCAGCGTGATCCGCGCGATTTCGCCTGCCGATCATGACGCAATCTGGGCGATATTGGAGCCAGTGATTCGCGCGGGCGAAACGCTGGCCATCCCGCGCGATATGACGCGGCAAGCCGCCCTCTCCCTCTGGCTCTCGTCCGATCGCACCGTGCGCGTCCTGGAGGAAGACGGCGCCGTTCTGGGCATATTCTATGTGCGCGCCAATCAGATGGGCGGCGGCGCACACGTCGCCAATGCCGGCTATGTCGTGGCGCAGCACGCAACCGGACGCGGCGTCGCGCGCCGCATGTGCGCCGCTTCGCTCGATCTTGCACGGGCGTTGGGTTTTCGCGCGATGCAGTTCAACTTCGTGGTGTCGTCCAATGTACGTGCGGTGGCTCTGTGGCAGGATATGGGCTTTGCCGTGGTCGGGCGGTTGCCGGAAGTGTTTGATCATCCTGCCCTTGGCTATGTCGACGCGCTGGTGATGTTCCGAGCGTGGTAAAGGGCGCATCGGTGCCAGACATAGTCCAGAAAAGGTTTGGAATTAAAACTCATATTTGACAGCTGCTTGACAATGGCATAGCCTAAACCTCCAGATATGTTGGAGGAATTTGCGATGCGCCTGACGATCCTTTTCCCACTCCTGTGTGCCGTGGCAGTCCCTGCCTATGCCCAGCAAAATGGCACCGGCATTTCGGGCATTCATTTCGACGCCGGCAGTCCGATGGGCGTGGTGCCTATCACAGGCTTTGGCCCGGACAATTTTAAGGGCGGCAATCGCTCGACGTCGTTGGATCAGGCGCGGCAGTTGATCGCATCGGGTGATCTGATGCAGGCCGACAAGCTGCTTGCAACCGTGATTGGCGAAACGCCCAGCCGCGAGGCGCGATTCCTGAAAGGCGTGACCAAGCTGGGCCTGGGTGATGCCGCTTCTGCCCGTCGCTATTTCGAACAGAGCCTCTATCGCGGTCGCAACGGCCATCCCGGCGCGATGTCGGGGCTGGCCATCGCCGAAATTAAGCTCGGCAATGTCGATGCCGCGCGGGATATTTTGCACAAGTTGCAATATCAGCAGGAAAAATGCGGTCATAGCTGCGACCGCGCGGGATCGCTGAAACAGGCAGTCGGCGTAGTCGAGAAGGCGCTGGCGTAACGCCAGCCCTACCCCTGCCCACGCTTTCCGAACCGTGCGAAGGCGGCGTCCGATAGCCGCACTTCGACACGGGTTTCCTCGCCCTGCGCGTCGCTCGACAGCACTTCGCCATGCTCATGGAGCCAGGCCAGCGCCGCGCCGTCAGCTGCCGCGATGCGCAGGCCATAGACTTTGGCACCGGCGGTCATCTTGGTGCTGATGGCACGTTGCAGGTCGGCGACACCTTCCCCTGTCAGCGCCGAAAGGATCACGACATCGTCGCGGCGCGATGCGGTTTCCCGCGCCAGCGCTTCGGCTTCCGCGTCGAGCAGGTCCAGCTTGTTCCACGCCTCGATAATCGGCGGCGCGGCAGGCTCGTTTTGGGCGCGGTCTAGCGCGCCCTCCCCGGCCACGCCCAACTCGCTCAGCACGTCCAGCACATCGTCGCGCTGGGCATCGCTGTCGGGGTGGGCAATGTCGCGCACATGGACGATCAGGTCGGCGGACAGCACTTCCTCCAGCGTCGCGCGGAAGGCGGCGATAAGCTGGGTCGGCAGGTCGGAAACGAAACCCACCGTGTCAGACAGGATCGCCTTGTCGAGGCCGGGAAGCGCGATCTGGCGCATGGTCGGATCGAGCGTTGCAAAGAGCAGATCCTCCGCCATGACGTCAGCCCCGGTCAGGCGATTGAAAAGCGTGGATTTTCCAGCGTTGGTATAGCCGACCAGCGCGATCACTGGCCAGGGTGCGCGCTGCCGCCGGGCGCGGTGGAGGCCGCGCGTGCGGGTGACCTGATCCAGTTCCTTGCGGATCTTCGCCATCCGGTCGCGGATCATCCGCCTGTCCGCCTCGATCTGGGTTTCGCCGGGGCCACCAAGGAAGCCGAATCCGCCGCGCTGCCGCTCCAAATGGGTCCAGCTGCGCACCAGGCGCCCTGCCTGATAGTCGAGATGGGCAAGCTCCACCTGCAACCGGCCTTCATTGGTGGCGGCCCGTTCGCCGAAAATTTCGAGGATCAGGCCGGTCCGGTCGATGACCTTGGCGCCGACCGCCTTTTCCAGATTGCTCTGCTGAACCGGCGACAGGGCGTTATCGACGATGACCAGCTCCGCCTCTTCCTGGTTCACCAGCGTGGCGATCTGCTCCACCTGACCGCTGCCGAACAGTGTCGCAGGCTTGCGATCGCGCACGCGGAAAGCCTGCGCCGCGCGCACGTCTATGCCGATGGCAAGCGCCAGACCGCCCGCTTCCTCCAGCCTTGCGTCGCTGTCCCGGCGTTCCGGTCCGTGGGTTTCGGCATGGACGACCACGGCGCGAGCGCCGCGGGCGACTTCATCATCGGAATCGCGGTTGAATATGGCCATGAGGTTAGCCGGGAACCCCCGCAAGCCTGGCCTTGACCGCGTCGATCGCCGCCGCCGCCTGGTCGCCGTCCGGGCCACCGCCCTGCGCCATGTCGGGACGGCCACCACCGCCCTTCCCGCCCAGCGCCTCGACGCCGATGCGCACCAGATCGACCGCGCTGATCGTGCCGGTGAGATCATCGGTCACGCCCACGGCAATGGTCGCGCGGCCATCGACCACCGCTACGATCGCAGACACGCCGCTACCCAGCGTCTTTTTATTGCCGTCAACGATGCCGCGCAATTCCTTGGGGTCCAGCCCTTCGATGACCTGCGCCATGAAGCTGACAGTGCCGACCTGTTCGGGACCTGCCGGGGCCGCGCCCGATGCGCCGCCGCCCAAAGCCAGCGCCTTCTTCGCTTCGGCCAGTTCACGCTCCAGCTTGCGGCTCTGTTCCACCAGCGCGGCGATGCGGGCCGGCACATCTTCCGGCGCGGTCTTGAGCGTGGCAGCGGACTGGCGCAGCTTGTCCTCACGATCGACCAGCCAGAGGCGCGCGGCCTCCCCGGTCAATGCCTCGATCCGGCGGACGCCGCTGGAAACGGCGCTTTCCGATACGATCTTGAGCAGGGCGATGTCGCCGGTCGCGCGGACATGGGTGCCGCCGCACAGTTCGACCGAATAATGATTGTCGTCCCCCCTACCCATCGAAAGGACGCGGACCTCATCGCCATATTTTTCGCCAAACAGCGCCATCGCGCCCGCCGCGATGGCGTCGTCGGGCGTCATGAGGCGGGTCGTGACCTCTTCATTATGGCGAATCTGCGCGTTCACATCCGCCTCTATCCGCGCGATCTGCGTATGGGTCAGGGCGTCAGGATGCGAGAAATCGAAGCGCAGCCGATCGGCAGCGACCAGACTGCCCTTTTGCGTCACATGCGCGCCCAATTCCCTGCGCAGCGCAGCATGGAGCAAGTGGGTAGCGCTATGGTTGGCGCGGATGCGGTCACGGCGATCGACATCGACGCTCAACTGCACCGTGTCGCCGACCTTGACGCTCCCCGCCTCGATCATGGCGCGGTGGGCGTGGAGGCGACCGAGCGGCTTGGCGGTATCCTCCACCTTTGCCGACAGGCCGCCAAGCGAGGCGATGAGGCCCGCATCGCCCATCTGGCCGCCGCTTTCGCCATAGAAGGGCGTCTGGTTGGTGATGATGGTGACCGTGTCACCCACGCCAGCGCTATCGACGCGCGCGCCGTCCTTGACGATGGCCTGCACTTCGCCCTCACCCTTGGTGGAGGCGTAGCCGACAAATTCGGTGCTGCCGAGCGTTTCGGCAATGTCGTACCAGATGTCGTCCGAGGCTTTCTCGCCCGATCCTTTCCACGCGGCGCGGGCGGCGGCTTTCTGTTCCGCCATGGCGGCGTCAAAACCCGCGCGGTCGACGCCCAGCCCCTGCGTGCGCAGCGCATCTTCGGTCAGGTCGTAGGGGAAGCCATAGGTGTCGTAGAGCTTGAACGCGGTTTCGCCAGGCAGCGTGCCGCCTTCGCCCAGGCCCGCGGTAGCTTCGTCCAGCAGGCGCAGGCCGTTTTCCAGCGTGCGGCGGAAACGGGTTTCCTCGCGCAGCAGCGTTTCCTCGATCAGCGGCTGGGCACGGACCAGTTCGGGATAGGCGCCGCCCATTTCGGACACGAGGCTGCCGACCAGGCGATACATCAACGGGTCTTTGGCGCCGATGATGTGCGCGTGGCGCATGGCGCGGCGCATGATCCGGCGCAGCACATAGCCGCGACCTTCATTGGCGGGCAGCACGCCGTCTGCGATCAGGAAGCTGGTGGAGCGCAGATGATCGGCGATGACGCGGTGGCTGGCCTGGAGGTCACCATCGGTCGCGGTTTTGGTGATCGCGCCGCTTTCGGCAATCAGCGCCTTGAACGTGTCGGTGTCATAATTGTTATGAACGCCCTGCATGACGGCGGCGATCCGCTCCAGACCCATGCCGGTGTCGATCGACGGCCTGGGCAATTCGCTGACGATCTCATTGGCTTCCTGCTCATATTGCATGAACACCAGGTTCCAGATCTCGACGAAGCGGTCGCCATCTTCCTCCGGACTGCCGGGAGGGCCGCCCCAGATATGGTCGCCATGATCGTAGAAGATTTCCGAACAGGGGCCGCAGGGGCCACTGTCGCCCATTGCCCAGAAATTATCCTTCGTCGGGATGCGGATGATCTTGTGATCGGGCAGGCCGGCGATCTTCTTCCACAGGTCGAACGCCTCGTCATCGGTGTGATAGACGGTGGCGGTCAACTTTTCGGCCGGAAGCCCCCATTCCTTGGTCAGCAGGGTCCAGGCATGGGTGATCGCCTGTTCCTTGAAATAGTCGCCAAAGCTGAAATTGCCCAGCATTTCAAAGAAGGTATGATGGCGCGCGGTATAGCCGACATTGTCGAGGTCGTTATGCTTGCCGCCCGCGCGGACCGACTTCTGGCTCGACGTCGCGGTCTTGTAGGGGCGGGTTTCAAGGCCGGTAAAGACATTCTTGAACGGCACCATCCCGGCGTTGACGAACATCAGCGTCGGGTCGTTGTGCGGCACCAGCGGCGCGGAGGGAACGATGGTGTGGCCGTTGGCCCCGAAATAGTCGAGGAAGGAACGGCGAATGTCGTTGGTCGATGTCATGGGGGCGATTTAGTGGGAAGCGGCCCGCCGCACAAGCGGGGCTTTTTGTCGTGGAGGACATTCGCACGTCACGCGGCAGCAACTGTCGATAGCCGGATGGATATAGGCAGGGACACAACGCCGATCAGGCGTAGGCATAGGGGCCGCCCGCCGCCAGCGCCGCCTGATAGGCGGGGCGTGCCTGCATCTCGGCCAGCCAGCGCATGATCGCGGGCCGCGAACCGTTCAGGCCGCCGCGCGCGCGGGACGCTTCGATCGGGAAGCTCATCATCATGTCCGCGGCGGTGAAACTGTCACCGGCGAAATAGGGACGCGACGCCAGTTCGCTTTCCAGCCAGTCGAGATGATCATCGAGCATGCGTTGCACCGTGGGCCGCGCGGGGCGACCAAGCAGGCCGAGCTTGCCTATGATGAGCAGCGCGAGCAGCGGCGGCATCATCGATCCTTCGGCATAATGCATATATTGGCGGTAGCGGATCGCCCCCGGCGCGTCTGCCGGTGGGCCGAATCGGCCTGCGCGGGCGACCAGATAGTCCATGATCGCGCCGGTTTCGATCAGCGCATGGCCATCCACCTGCACCGCCGGAGAGCGCCCCAGCGGATGGATGGCCCGCAACGTGGCTGGCGCACGCATCGTCTTGCGGTCGCGTTCGTAGCGGATGACCTGATAGGGTTCGCCCAGTTCCTCCAGCAGCCAGAGAATGCGTTGCGACCGGCTGTTGTTGAGGTGATGGACGATGATCATTTGGGTTCCGACGCTCCGTTACGGACCTGTTGCAGCACATCGGCAAAGGCTGCAACGCCAGCGCCCGGCCCCCCCGGATGGTTCCACACCGCGCTGCTGACCGCCAGAAAATCCGCCCCCGCCGCGACCAGCGGCGCTGCGTTTTCCGCCGTCACCCCGCCGATTGCGACGCAGGGCAGTTCGAACAGCGTGGTCCACCACCCCAGGATGGACGGTTCGGCATGGTGCAACACTGCCTTCGTCTTGGTGGGATAGAAGGCACCGAACGCGACATAGTCGGCCCCCGCCTCCCCCGCTTCCATCGCCAGATGGCGGCTGTCATGGCAGGTGACGCCAATCTGCACCTTGGGGCCAAGGATTTTGCGGGCCTCCCGCGGGTCGCCATCGCCCTGCCCCAGATGCACGCCGTCCGCGCCCAGGCGCTGCGCCAAAGCGACGCTATCGTTGATGATGAACGCTACATCACGCTGCTCGCAAAGCGCCTGCAACGGCGTGGCGAGCGCGGCAATCGCGTCCTCTTCCAGCCCTTTGAGCCGCAACTGGAACGCGGCCACATCCCCGCCGTCCAGCGCCGTGGCCAGCGTGTCGACGAAACTGGCGTCGATGGTGGGCGGGGAGATCAGATAAAGCTGGCAGGCCGGGCGGAAACCCTGTTCGAACTGGTCGGCGAAATGCGGGTCGAGCGCCAGCTCTTCATCTGTAAAATCGGTCATGCTTCGCGCTTAACCCATAGCGGAGGAGCGCGAAAGGGGGGGCCGGGCGGGCCTGCGCCCGCCCGACCGGCAATCAGGCAGCGACAGGCGTTTTCGCGACCGACGCGCCGTGGATTTCGTCAATCGCTTCGCCAAGCGAGGCGTTGAATTCATCATCGCTCATCTGGTGGCGCAGGTCGTTGAGCAGCGCGCGGCTGAAGCTGGCGATGATGCCGCGATTCTTCGCCAGTTCGACGCAGGCTTCCGGACGGGCAAAACCGCCCGACAGGGCCACAACGCGCAGGACGCGGGGGTGATCGACCAGCGGGTCGAACAGGCCCGGCTGGACCGGCAGCGACAGCTTCAGCATCACCTGCTGATCAGCGGGCAGCGCATCGAGCGCCTTGAGCAGTTCGTCGAGCAGGATCGCGTCGGCTTCGGCGCGTTCAGGCGACTTGATGTTCACTTCGGGTTCGATGATCGGCATCAGCCCGGCTGCCAATACCTGCTGACCGATCTCGAACTGCTGCTTGACCACGGCGGCAATGCCTTCGCGGTTGGCGAGGTTGATGACCGAGCGTTCCTTGGTCCCGAACACGCCCAGCGCCTTGGCGCGGTGGAGCAGCACGTCCAGGTCGGGATTGGGCTTCATCACCTGAACGCCGTTCGCCTCATCTTCCAGACCCTTGTCGATCTTGATGAAGGGCACAACGCCGCGCTCGATCAGCGCCTGCGGGGTCGGCTTGCCATCGACGGTGCCGTCCATCGTGCGCTCGAACAGGATCGCGCCCAGCACCTTGTCGCCGGTGAACACGGGCGAAGTGATGATGCGGCTGCGCATCGCGTGGATCAGGCCGAACATTTCCTCGTCATTGGCCCACGCACCTTCTTCGATACCATAGCCCTTGAGCGCCTTGGGCGTCGACCCACCGCTCTGGTCGAGTGCGGCGATAAAGCCTTCGCCTGTCGCAATCTTCTGTTTCTGAACCTGATCCAGCATCTGCACATACTCTCTCTTGAATGGGATAGCGCTGCCCTCTCCAAAACGGCGCTACCGTTGACCGGGTCGTCAGACCATCAAAGCCTTTACGCCCGGTAAATCCTTGCCTTCCATCCATTCCAGGAAAGCGCCGCCGGCCGTCGAGACGAAGGTGAAATCGGCTGCTGCCCCTGCATGGTTAAGCGCCGCCACAGTATCGCCGCCGCCAGCGACCGAGGTCAACTGGCCTTCCTTGGTCAGTGCCGCAGCGGTGCGGGCCAGCGCGACGGTCGCCGTGTCGAACGGCGCAATTTCGAACGCGCCCAACGGCCCGTTCCATACGAGCGTCCGGCAGGTCTTGAGCACATCGGCCAGCGCCTCGACAGCGGCAGGGCCGACGTCGAGGATCATTTCGTCATCCGCAACCTCATGGACGTTGCAGGTGCGGACCGAGGGCGGGTTGGCGGCAAATTCCTTGGCTACCACCACGTCATAGGGAAGATGGATGGTGCAACCGGCCGCTTCCGCCGCGTCGAAAATGGCTTCGGCGGTGTCGGCCAGATCCTTTTCGCACAGCGATTTGCCGACATCGACACCGCGCGCATGGAGGAAGGTGTTGGCCATGCCGCCGCCGATGATCAGATGATCGACCTTGGTGACCAGATGGTTCAGCACGTCAAGCTTGGTCGACACTTTCGCGCCGCCGACGACGGCGGCGACCGGCTTGACCGGCGTGCCCAGCGCGGCTTGCAGCGCATCGAGTTCGCGCTCCATCGCGCGCCCGGCGAAGGACGGCAGCTTGTGCGCCAGCCCTTCGGTCGAGGCATGGGCGCGGTGCGCGGCGGAAAAAGCGTCATTGACGTAGAAATCAGCGATGGCCGCCATCGCATCGACCAAGGCGGGATCATTCTTTTCCTCGCCCGGATGGAAACGGGTATTTTCCAGGATCGCTATGTCACCGGCGCGCATCACGGCAATGCCGTCCGCCGCTGCATCACCCTGGCAATCGGGAATGAACTGGACTTCGCGCCCCAGCACCTGGGTCAGGGGCCGGGTGATCTTCGAGAGCGAATATTCCGGGTTCTTCTGCCCCTTGGGACGGCCGAAATGGGCCAGGATCAGCACCTTGGCACCGCGATCGGCCAGTTCCAGCACGGTCGGCATGGCCGAACGCAGGCGGGTGTCATCGCTGACCGAGCCGTCCTGCATCGGCACGTTCAGATCCTCGCGCACCAGCACGGCCTTGCCGTGAATGTCGCCCATCTCATCGAGTGTCTTGAACGGCTTGGTCATGGATATTCCCTGTTGCTTCTCAACAAAAAGGGGACGGTTTTACCCGCCCCCGCTTCCCTTACAGGAACTTTGCCACCACGCCGCTGGTGTCGATCATGCGGTTGGAGAAGCCCCATTCATTGTCGTACCAGCTGAGCACGCGGACCAGCTTGCCGTCGATGACCGCGGTTTCCAGGCTGTCGACGGTAGAGGATGCCGGGTCGCCATTGAAATCGATCGAAACCAGCGGTTCGTCGGTATAGGCCAGAACGCCCTTCATCGGACCGTCGGCTGCGGCTTTCAGCAGGCCGTTGACTTCCTCGATCGTGGTGGCGCGGCTGGGGATGAACTTCAGGTCCACGACCGACACGTTCGGGGTCGGCACGCGCACCGACGAACCGTCCAGCTTGCCCTTGAGCGCAGGCAGAACTTCACCCACCGCGCGGGCGGCGCCCGTGGTGGTCGGGATCATCGACAGGGCGGCGGCGCGGGCGCGGCGCATATCCTTGTGGATCTGGTCCAGCGTGTTCTGGTCGTTGGTGTAGCTGTGGATCGTCGTCATGAAGCCGCTTTCGATGCCGATGGCATCGTGCAGCACCTTGGCGAGCGGCGCCAGGCAGTTGGTCGTGCAGCTGGCGTTGGAAATGACGATGTCGTCAGCGGTCAGCGCGTCATGGTTGACGCCGAACACGATGGTCTTGTCCACGCCGGTTGCGGGCGCGGAAATGACGACGCGCTTGGCGCCAGCGGTCAGATGGGCGCTGGCCTTGGCCTTGTCTGCGAAGATGCCCGTGCATTCCAGGGCGATTTCCACGCCCTGCGCCGCGTGAGGCAGCTTGGCGGGGTCACGCTCGGCGGTCACGGCGATGCGCTTGCCGTCGATGACCAGGAAATCGCCATCGACGCTGACGTCGCCCTTCCAGTTGCCATGCACCGAATCGCGCTTGAACAGCAAGGCGTTCGCCTTGGCGTCGCCCAGGTCGTTGATGCTGACCAGTTCAAGATCATGGTCGGTGCGCGAAAGAATGGCGCGCGCCACCAGGCGACCGATACGTCCGAAACCGTTAATTGCTACCTTCGTTGCCACTGCACTAGCCTCCGCAAGTTGTTGTTCGGTCAGTTGTTGAGAGCGGCCACGATCTGCGGCGCAATCTTTGCGGCCGTCAGGCCGAAATGGTCGTAAAGCGCTTCGGCAGGCGCGGACGCGCCGAAACTGTCGATGCCAAAGCGCAGGCCAGCGATGCCGGTATGGCGTTCCCAGCCAAAGGTCGTGCCCGCCTCGATCGACACGCGCAGCACATGGTGCGGCAGCAGGTCGTCCTTGTAGCTTTGCGGCTGCGCGTCGAAATGCGTCCAGCTGGGCATGGAAACGACATCGGCGCCAATGCCCTGTTCTTCCAGCGCCCTGGCGGTATCGACTGCGATCTCGACTTCGGAGCCGGTGGCGATCAGCACCACCTTGCGCTCGGCAGTCGCGGCGACCAGGCGATAGGCGCCCTTGGCCGACAGATTTTCGCTCTTTTCCGTGCGCAACTGCGGCAGGTTCTGGCGGGTGAGCGCCAGCACCGACGGGCCGGTCGCATCCTTCAGCGCCAGTTCCCAGCATTCCGCCGTCTCGACAATGTCGGCGGGGCGATAGACGTCCAGATTGGGGATCATCCGCATCGACATGACATGTTCGATCGGCTGATGGGTCGGGCCATCTTCGCCAAGGCCGATGCTGTCATGGGTCAGCACATGGATGACGCGCTGCTGCTGGAGCGCGGCCAGGCGGATGCCAGCACGCATATAGTCCGAAAAGACGAGGAAGGTGCCGCCATAAGGGATGACCCCGCCGTGCAGCGCCATGCCGTTCATCGCGCAGGCCATGCCGAATTCGCGAATGCCATAATAGACATAGCGACCCGCATAATCATCGCGCGTCAGCGGCCCGGTCGACTTGGTCTTGGTATTGTTGGAGCCGGTAAGGTCTGCCGAACCGCCCAGTGTTTCAGGCAACAGGTCGTTGATCGCGCCGAGCGCCAATTCGCTTGCCTTGCGGGTCGCTACCTTTTGCGGCGCGGCGATCAGGCTGTCGATATAGGCTTCCAGCGAGAAATTATCGGGCAGATCGCCAGCCATGCGGCGCGTGAATTCCGCGCCCTTTGCATCGCTTGCAAGGCGCGCTTCCCAGGCGGCGCGAACGTCGCTGCCCTTGGCGCCAATCGCCTGCCATGCCGCGGCAATGTCCGCAGGGATAACGAAGGGCGCTGCGTCCCAGCCCAGAAATTCGCGCGCGGCAGCGACTTCGGCCTCGCCCAGCGCGGACCCATGGACGCCCGACGTGCCCGCCTTGTTGGGCGAACCATAGCCGATCTTGGTGGCGCAGGCGACCAGCGAAGGACGCGAATCAGCGACCGCTTCGGCCAGAGCGCGGCGCACATCGGCAACGTCATGGCCATCGCACGACACGACATGCCAGCCGGTCGCTTCGTAACGGGCGCGGACATCTTCGCTGCTCGACAGGTCGACAGCGCCGTCGATGGTGATCTTGTTATCGTCCCACAGCACGATCAGGCGGCCAAGGTTCAGGTGACCGGCCAGGCCAATCGCTTCATGGTTGATGCCTTCCATCAGGCACCCGTCACCGGCAATCACCCAGGTGCGGTGATCGACCAGCGCGTCGCCGAACTGGGCGTTCAGGTGCCGCTCGGCAATCGCCATGCCGACGGCAGTGGCAAGGCCAGAACCCAGCGGACCCGTGGTCGCTTCCACGCCAGCCAGCTCGAAATTTTCAGGATGCCCTGCGCACGGGCTGTGCAACTGGCGGAAATTGGCGATGTCCTCGATCGTCGGGCGCGCATAGCCGGTCAGGTGCAGCAGGCTGTAGATCAGCATCGAGCCATGGCCAGCCGACAGGACGAAGCGGTCCCGGTCGGCCCATTTGGGCTGGGTCGGATCGAATTTCAGATAATCGCTGAACAGCACCGTCGCGACGTCGGCCATGCCCATGGGCATGCCCGGATGGCCGCTATTGGCGGCCTGCACCGCGTCCATGGAGAGCGCCCGGATGGCGTTGGCGAGCGACTTATCGGAAACGGTCATCGGCAGCGTGTGTCTTTCCTGAGCAGGACGGGCCTCCCCGCAAGCTGTACGGGCGAGTCGAGATCGCGCCTCCTTTGTCGCGTCAAGCCCCATGCGTCAACCGCAGCGGGCCGGAAAGCGGCTTCTTGTCCGCCCAATGATCGCTTTTGTACCGCATCAAGTTTCGCTATGCACAGGCTATGGCAAGCGAGCGCATGATGCAGGCAATTGGCACGCTGGAACGTGCAGTGGGTCGGCTCGAACAGGATGTGGCCCGCCTTGTGGCGGCCCCGCCCCCCTCCTCACCGTCAAGTGGCGAACCGGATATGGATGTGGACGGCGCGCGCGCGGCGCTGCGGTCGCTCGATGAACTGATTGCCGATCTGAAGGGCCGGACCATTGGCTGAAACCACGCTGCACATAGCCGGGCGTCATTATGACATCAGATGCCGCGATGGGGAGGAGGCGCATCTCGCCCATCTCGCCAGCCTGATCGAGGAAAAGGCGAAAGCCGCGCAGCAGGGCGCGCCGGGCATGACGGAGGTGCGCAGCCTGTTGTTCGCCGCGCTGTTCCTGGCCGACGAATTGAACGACATGCGCCGCGACACCGCAGCCCGCCAGCAAAGGCTGGCGCTGGAAGCGGAGGACGAACCGGCAGCGCAGGCGATAGAGGCACTGGCGGCGCGGATAGAAAAGCTGCGCACCGGGCTTGCCGCCCGCGCCACGGACGCCTAGATTGGGGTGGACGGGTACTGCCTGGTACGAGCTTTAGCGAACATCCCTGAGGCGATAATCACATCCTAGGGGGCTGTTCCTGGGCGGGTTCCGGCCCGATCTACATGGTCCCCACCTGACGTTGAGGCGTCAGAGGATTTTCCAGCAAACGGCCAAGGCGGTCCCGTCACCCTTCCAACGCAAGCGATCCAAATATAGACGTGCTCCCGCACAGGCGGGAACATGGTGCATAGGGCAGGACTGGGCTTCAGCCTGTACGGGAACATCATAGCGAACGGGCAGAGATACGAATGAACGGCGACACCATCGACAAGACGAGCTTGCGCCAGATCGCCCGCGATCGCCGCCGCGCGTTCGTATCGACGCTTGACCCGCTGGCGCACCGGCTGGCGTTCAAGGTGCTGCCTTCCCCCCTCGCGCGCCGCATCGCGGACGCGCAGGTGGTAGCGCTCTATATGGGACTGGACGATGAAGCCCCGGCGCAGCGGCTGGCGCAGCAACTGATCGCCATGGGCAAGACCGTGGCGTTGCCGCGCGTGCTGGATCGGCTGGGCAGCATGGATTTCCTGCGCTGGCAGCCTGACGACATATTGCTGCCCGGCCCGTTCCGCACCAGCCACCCCGCGCCCGGCGATGGCCCGGTGACGCCGGACGTCATCATCGCCCCGCTGGTCGGGTTCGACCGGGCGATGAACAGGCTGGGTCAGGGTGGCGGCTACTATGACCGCGCCTTTGCCCGCCTGCCCGACGCGCTGCGCATCGGCATTGCCTGGTCGGTGCAGGAACAGGATATGGTTCCGGCCGACCCGTGGGACTTGCCGCTGCACATGGTACTGACCGAAGTGGAACTGATCGAAGGCCTTTCCGCCGCAGGAGCTGTCGCATGAACATAGACCCGCGCCATTATCATCAGCCCAGCTGGCGCAAGCCGGTCGGGATGCTGGCGATTGTCGGGCTGATCGCATTATGGGCGGTCATGGTGGCCAGCCTGTCCGGCATCATCGGCACGCTGCCGGTATGGGCGCAGACGCCGATCTATGTCGTGCTGGGGATCGTGTGGATATGGGTGCTGCCGCTGCGCCGCCTGCTCGCCTGGATGGAGACGGGGCGCTGGCGCTAAAGCCGACCATGTATCGAAGAAAACACTTTCCGATGAAGGAAAGTGGCGCGAGTGACGGGGCTCGAACCCGCGACCTCCGGCGTGACAGGCCGGCACTCTAACCAACTGAGCTACACCCGCGCAGGGTGACATCCGTTCGGGATTTCACTCCCCAGACGATGCTGTCTGATCCACCTTATTCCCACCTTCCTGTCAAGGAAAGTGGCGCGAGTGACGGGGCTCGAACCCGCGACCTCCGGCGTGACAGGCCGGCACTCTAACCAACTGAGCTACACCCGCGTTCGGTGTGGAAGCGCCGTCTATGTGCGTCCGCCGGGACTGTCAACCGTCCGTTTCGGCTGTTTTCGCATTCTCGTCACTTTCTTTGCGCGGCGCGACCGTCAGCGTCCCCTGCTCGAACAGGAAACCGGCGATATCCGGCGTGCCCGCGGCAGAAACGACGGTCTGGATGATGATCAGCAGCGGCACGCCCAGCAGCGCGCCCGGCGTCCCCCACACCCAGCCCCAGAAAGTGAGCGACACCAGAATCAGCAGCGGGTTCATCGTCAGCCGCCGCCCCAGCACCGTCGGCGTGATGACGTTCGCCTCGACCAGATGGAAACCGACCTGCAAGGCCGCGGGCATCATGGCGACCCACACATCGTCAAATACCATCAGCCCGCCCAGCGCCAGCAGCACCGCCGCCAGCATGGGGCCGAAATAGGGGATGAAGTTGAGCAGCGCGACGATCCCGCCCCACATCAGGGGCGATGGCATCCCGATCAGCCACAGCGCCAGCGCGACCGCCAGCCCCAGGCACAGGTTGATGACGGCGATGGTGATGACATAGGCCGATGTGGCGTCGACCACATTCTGGATCACCCGCGCCACCGCCAGCGCGCCGTCGAAACTGTCCCGGCTGTTGATCGTGCGCCGCCGCAGGCGGGTCCAGCCCGCCAGGAAGAAATAGATGATGAGCAGCGCGAACACCATCTGGATGATCGCCGCCGGGGCCGATGTGGCGGCAAATTGCAGCAGGGAACGCGGCGTGTCGACCGTCGCCGTCTGCGCCGCTGCAACCGGCCCTGTCGCCAGCATCTGCACCGTTTCATCGACGAAGCGCTGGAGATTGGAGTAAAAATCGATCAGCGGGGCCAGGTTCGCCTGTATCTGTGGCAAGCGCTGCGGCAGGATACGGAACCAGTCGGTCGCTGGCACGATGATCAGCACCAGCGCGGTATTGGCCACGATCAGAAAGCCGATTACCGCCAGCAGCGCGGCCAGCCCCGACGGCAACCGGCGCCGCTCCATCCATTCCAGCAGCGGCACCAGCGCGATCGCGATCACCAGCGCGGCGGTCAGCGGCAGGAAAAACTCCGCGCCCGCGCGCAGCGCAAAGGGCAGCGCCAATATCAGCCCGATCCCCGTCGTCAGCGCGATCGACGCGAGCAGCCGGTCGCGCCTGCGGTTGATTTCCAGCTGTTCCGGCGGTTTCACGGTGGATTGATTCTCCGGTCGAAAGACCCGCCAGATGTGCGCTCACCGCCAGCGGGCGTCAATTTGCAAAGCGTCTCCGATCGCGGGCTGATCGCGGAAAAACAGTCGCTTAACCAAATATTGGCTCAGCCGTTCTAGGATGGGTACGGGGACGCAGAACGGGGACAGGCATGAAAGCCGCCACATTGTCATGGATCATCGCGCTGAGCGGCCTTGCCGTGCCGCACGCCGCATCGGCGCAACCGGGCGTCGAACTGGACACGCAGATGTTTGTCGAACGGGTAACAACCGACGTCAACGGACGGTCCCGCCGCATATTGGCGAGCGCTGACAAGGTCGCGCCCGGCGATCAGCTGATCGTCATCGTCCATTGGCGCAATGCGGGCAACGCGCCGCTGCGCGATCAGGCCGTGGTTCGCTCGCTGCCGCGCGGCATGCAGATCGACCCGACCGATCCGACGATGCAGGTGTCCGTCGATGGCGGCGCGCATTGGGGCCGGATGGATCAGCTATGGCTGCCCACGCCCCTGGGCGGCACGCGCCGCGCCGTGGCGGCAGACGTCACCCATATCCGCTGGTCGCTGCCGCAAGCGGTGCCGCCCGGCCATGCCGGACGGCTAAGCTATCGCGCGACTATGCGCTGATTATCAATCCACGAACAGAAGAGCGGGATTTTCGAGCAGTTTGCGGACAGCCTGGACATAGCTTGCCGCGTCCCAGCCATCGACGACGCGGTGGTCGCAGCTGATCGACAGGTTCATCAGCTTCGCTGCGACAATCTCCTTGCCCCGAAAAACGGGCCGCTCGATCACGCGGTTGGGACCGATGATCGCGACTTCGGGCCGATTGATGACCGGCGTGGTGGCGATCCCGCCCAGCGGACCAAGCGACGTCAGCGTCAGGGTAGAGCCGGACAGTTCCTCCGACTTGGCCTTGCCCGACCGGGCAGCGTCGGCCAGCCGACGGATTTCACTCGCCAACTGCCAGACATTGCGGTCCTGCGCGTCGCGGATCACCGGCACCATCAGCCCCGCATCGGTCTGCGTCGCCAGCCCCAGATGAACCGATCCGTGACGCGTGACCACGCCCGCCTCATCATCATAACGGGCGTTGAGCATCGGAAAGTCGGGCAAAGTCTTGCAGATGGCGACGATCAGCAGCGGCAACATGGTCAGCTTGGGCTTATCGCCCCGGCTGGCGTTGAGCTGTTCGCGCAAGGCTTCCAGCGCGGTGACGTCGATTTCCTCGACATAGGTGAAATGGGGAATGTGCCGTTTGGACGCGGCCATATTCTCCGCAATCCGGCGGCGCATGCCGATGACCTTGACCTGCTCGTCGGGGCGGCGCGCCGATTTTCCCGCCGCGCGATAGCCCTGCCCCTGTCCGTAGAGCAGATAGGCATCGAGGTCGGCATGGCGAATATGATCGCCCGCCGACTTCACCTGCGCGAGATCGATACCCAGATCCTTCGCACGGGCACGGACGGCTGGAGAGGCGAGGATGGGGGATGAAGCCTCATGCCCGCTTCCGTCCGGGCTGAGCGAAGTCGAAGCCTTCGGCTCAGCCGCAGGCGACGCCGCCTCTCCTTCGGTTCGGCTGGGCCGTTCGACAGGCTCAGCGCCTGCACCCGGCTCGATCGCGGGGCGAATGGATGTCGGCTCCTCGATAACCGCCTCACCCGGCACTTCCGCCTCGATCGCCTCCACCGATGGCGGCGGCGCGGCGACATCCTCGCCTTCCACCTCGATCTCGACCAGCATACTGCCGATCGACACCTGATCGCCCTCCTCGCCCGCCAGTCGCACGACGGTCCCCGCGACCGGGCTTTCCATCTCGACCGTCGCCTTGTCGGTCATCATGTCGGCTATCGGCTGGTCCTCTTCGACCCGGTCGCCGACCTTGACGTGCCAACCGACGATTTCGGCCTGCGCAATGCCTTCGCCGATGTCCGGCAGCTTGAATGTGAACAGAGCCATGGCGCTCAATCCTTCATGATCTTGTTGATGGCTTCGCGGATGCGGACGGGGCCGGGGAAATAGGCCCATTCCAGGCTGTGCGGATAGGGCGTGTCGAACCCGGTCACCCGCTCGATCGGCGCTTCGAGATAGTGGAAGCAGCGTTCCTGCACCTGCGCCAGCAGCTCCGCGCCAAAACCGCTGGTACGGGTCGCTTCATGCACGATCAGGCAGCGGCCGGTCTTTTTCACCGACGCTTCGATCGTTTCGATGTCGAGCGGCACGAGGCTGCGCAGGTCGACGATCTCCGCGTCCAGCCCCAGCATCGCAACGGTATGTTCGACGACATGGATCATCGTGCCATAGCACAGGATGGTCAGCGCCCCGCCCGCCCGCGCGATCCGCGCCTTGCCCAGCGGGATGCGGTAATAGCCGGTCGGCACCTGCGCATCGCGATGCCCGGCCCAGCTGGTCGCCGGCGTGTCATATTCGCCATCGAACGGGCCGTTATAGATGCGCTTGGGTTCAAAGAAGATCGTCGGATCATTATCCTCGATCGCCGCGATCAGCAGTCCCTTGGCATCATAGGGGGTGGACGGGATGACCGTCTTTATCCCCGAACAATGGGTGAAAATGCCTTCGGGTGACTGGCTGTGCGTCTGCCCGCCGAAAATGCCGCCGCCAAAGGGCGATCGTACCGTCATGGGCGCGATGAACTCGCCCGCCGAACGATAGCGCAGCCGCCCCGCTTCGGACACAAGCTGGTCGAGCGCGGGATAGATATAGTCGGCAAACTGGATTTCCGGAACGGGCCGCAGGCCATAGGCACCCATGCCGACCGCCACGCCAATGATACCGCATTCGGTGATCGGCGTATCGAACACGCGGTTCTTGCCATATTTCTGTTGCAACCCGGCGGTGGCGCGGAACACGCCGCCGAAAAAGCCGACATCCTCACCCATCACCACGACGGTGGGGTCGCGTTCCATCATCACGTCCATGGCGCTGTTGATCGCCTGGATCATGTTCATCTGTGTCGTGTCAGTCATGGCACATCCTTCCCTCTCCCTTGAGGGAGAGGGTTGCGCAGACTTGGCGGCTTTGCCGCCTAGTCGAAGCTGGGAGAGGGTGAACGGCGGTTGAAAGACGGGACCACGCAGCCCCCTCTCCAACCTTCGCTAAGCAGCAAGCTGCTGAGCTACGGTATCCTCTCCCCGCCGGGGAGAGGAAATGATGATGCGCCATCACAGCCCCGCCGCCTTCCATTCGTCCAGCATCTGCTGCTGCTGTTCCTTCAGGTGCCGGGGCATTTCCTCGAACACATCCTCGAACATGCTTTCCATCGGATGGTGGAGGCCATGGCCAAGGATGCCGTTCTTTTCCGCCTCGCGGGCGGCGTCGCGGACCAGTTCGGCCAATTCCTTGTCCATCGCGGCGTGGCGGTCCTCGTCCCAGATGCCAAGGGCGATGCAGTGCTGCTTCAACCGCGCGATCGGATCGCCCAGCGGCCACAGGCTGCTTTCTTCGGCGGAGCGATAGGCGGACGGATCATCCGATGTGCTGTGCCCCTCCACCCGATAGGTGAAATGTTCGATCAGCGTTGGCCCGGCATTGGCGCGCGCCCGGTCTGCGGCCCAGCGGGTCGCGGCATAGACCGCCAGCACGTCATTGCCATCGACGCGCAGCCCGGCAATGCCATAGCCCACGGCGCGCGCGGCAAAGGTCGTCGCCTCCGCTCCGGCAAAGCCCGAAAAGCTGCTGATCGCCCACTGGTTGTTGACGATGTTCATGATGACGGGCGCGCGATAGACGCTGGCGAAGGTGCAGGCGCTGTGAAAGTCGCCCTCGGCCGTCGATCCTTCGCCGCACCAGGTCGCCGCGATCCGGGTGTCCCCGCGCGCTGCGCTCGCCATCGCCCAGCCGACCGCCTGGGGATATTGGGTGGTCAGATTGCCGGAGATCGAGAAGAATCCGGCATCCCGCGCCGAATACATGATGGGTAGCTGGCGGCCCTTCAGCCGGTCGCCCTTGTTCGAATAAATCTGGTTCATCATGTCGATGATCGGCCAGTCGCGGGCGATCAATATGCCCTGCTGGCGATAGCTGGGAAAACACATGTCGTCGCGGTCCAGCGCCAGCGCCGCGCCGATCGACACGGCTTCCTCACCCGTCGACTTCATGTAGAAACTGGTCTTGCCCTGCCGCTGCGCCCGGAACATGCGCGCGTCGAACGCGCGGGTCAGCGCCATGGTGCGCAGCATCCGCAACAGCGTTTCAGGGGGCAGATTGGGATTCCACTGGCCCACCGCCGCGCCATTTTCATCCAGCACGCGCACCAGCCCATAGGCCATGTCGCGCATCGTCGCGGGCTGCGCCGTCTCGTCTGGCCGTGGTGCCGCGTCGGCAGCGGGAATGTCGAAATGGGTGAAGTCCGCGCTCTCGCCGGGCCGGGCTGGCGGTTCGGGAACGTGTAGGCGCAGCGGGGGCAGATTATGCCCGGCCTTGCCCTGCAATCCTGCCGAATCGTGGGGATCGGTCATCCTGCCTCCTATGCTGCATCGCAATAATGTTGCTTGCCAATAACATTATATTACGTCGCTGCGAAAGGCAAGCCTTCCTTACCCATTTTTCCGTGTCGCTATGTTCGGCTCACTGTCGGCCTAGACAGCAACCGGCGCAGCAATATGGGCCTGCGGCGTATAGTCAGTCACCTCGAAATCCTCGATCGCGTAGCTGAAAATGTCCGAAGGTCGCCGATTGATCCGCAGCTTTGGCGCGCCCGACGGAATTCTCTCCATCTGCTCCTCCACCAATGCAGCGTGGTTAAGGTACAGATGGACGTCGCCACCCTGCCAGACCACCTCGCCAGGCTCCAGACCGCATTGCTGCGCCAGCATCCGGGTGATCATCGACAGGCCGAATATGTTGAACGCAAAGCCCAGCCCCAGGTCGCAACTGCGCTGGAACAGCAAGCCGTTGAGCTTCCCATTCGCGACCTGGAACTGATAGGTCATATGACAGGGCGGCAGCGCCATATTGGCGACTTCCGCCACGTTCCATCCGGTAAACAGCAGGCGGCGAGACCCCGGCGTCGACCGGATCGCCGCGACCAGATCGGCAATCTGGTTATGCCCTTTCTCCGCGCGCCGGTAGAGCCCATCTCCTGCCGCCTCGTAACGCGGCCAGTTGACCCATTGCGCGCCATAGACCGGCCCCAGATCGCCCCATTTCAATGCGAACGCCTCATCCTCGATGATTCGCGCCTCGAACGCATCCCGGTCGATCGCCTCGCCGGTGGCGCGGCGATAGGCATCCAGCGGCCAGTCGGTCCAGATATGGACGCCCTGCCGCACCAGTTCGCGAATATTGGTGTCGCCCGACAGGAACCACAGCATCTCGCGGGCTGCGACCTTCCAGTAAACCCGCTTGGTCGTCAGCAGCGGCACCGCGTCGTCAGCCAGTGAAAAGCGCATCGTCGCACCCAGGATCGACCGGGTGCCAACCCCGGTGCGGTCGATCCGTTCGTCGCCATGACGCCAGATATGGCGCATCAGGTCTATATATTGCTGCTCATAGTGGGGCATCGTGTCGCGCAAGGGCGGGCATCCTGTATGAAGGCTGTGGGTCACCGCCCGCTGTAGCCCAGGCAGTCCCGCCAGCCAATCTCCCCTTCATTCCGGATCAGAATAGGGGGCTATTCAACCAGAATGGCGCGGCTTGGGCTGGCGTGGCGAAACCGGCCCGCGTCACATTTCCCGCATGGCCGGACTGGACCTGATCATCCTTGACGCCACCTGGCGCCCGCGCGACCGCGTGCCGCTGGCGGACGACTGGCGCGCCGTCGTCAGCCAGTTGCTGGCGCTGGACGGGCAGTGGCTGGCGCTTCACCAGCGACGGCCCGGCGTTGCTGTCGCCCTGCCCCGTCCGGCCGACATCGCCCTGACCCGCACCCTTGCCCGGCGGCTCCGCCCGCTCGACATGCGGCTGGCCGACCATATGATAGAGGCCGGGGAAAGCCGGTTCAGCTTCCGCGCGGCTGGGCTTTTGTAAGACGCAAAAAAAGCCGCTCTGGCCGCTTGCCAGCCTGAAAAGCCGCCTCTATAGGCTGCGGCCTGCCTTACGGGGTCGCCTCATCGCGGCTTCGGCATCGGTCGGGGAATAGCTCAGCCTGGTAGAGCACTGTCTTCGGGAGGCAGGGGCCGGAGGTTCGAATCCTCTTTCCCCGACCACATTTCTTCACAGCATCCGGATATGATCCACCCCGCCAGGGGAAAAGGCCGTGCGCGGCCCGATTTGTTGCGTCCACGCAACGTGCGGCCTGCCCTGCCATGGCCAGCATCTTTCGACAGATGTCATATGTCGAAAGCGGGCAAGGCAAAGTTGTGCAGTCGTAAAAGATGTTTGACCCAGCCCTGCCCTGCCGCGATGATCCCACCCATCGGTACGGCCAACCGGCCGCATCCCAAGCACAATCCGACCCGCTTGACGCGGGCATTTGCAGGTGGAGACGAACCTTGCACAGAAGAGATTTCCTGGCCTTTGGCACCATGGGCATAGGCGGCCTGATCCTGCCTTCGATGTTCGGCAAGGTGATTGCCGCGGAGGAACTGAACAGCGCCATCGACGTCACCGTGAAGAAGGCACTGGCAGACGCGGCGTTGAATGCCGCCAAGAGCGCTGGCGCAACCTATTGCGATGTGCGCGTTGGCCGTTACCTGCGCCAGTTCGTCATCACCCGCGAACGCAATGTCGAAAATGTCGTCAACACCGAATCGACCGGCGTTGGCATCCGCGTGATCGCAAACGGCGCCTGGGGCTTTGCCGCCACTAACGATATGACAAGGGAAGCCGTGGCCAAGGCAGCGGCCGAGGCCGTCGCCATTGCAAAGGCCAATGCGCCCACCCAGTCCGCCCCGGTCCAGCTTGCCCCGGGCAAGGGCGCGGGTGAAGTCAGCTGGCGCACGCCGATCGTCAAGAACAGCATGACCGTGCCGATCAAGGACAAGGTCGACCTGTTGATGGGCGTGAACGCCGCCGCCATGGACGCAGGCGCGGACTTCATCCGCTCCATCCTGTTCCTGGTCAATGAGCAGAAATATTTCGCCAGCACCGATGGCAGCTATATCGACCAGGATGTGCACCGCATCTGGGCGCCGATGGAAGTCACCGCCGTCGACAAGACGACGGGCAAGTTCCGCGTCCGTGAAGGCCTGTCCGCGCCGATGGGGCTGGGCTTTGAATACTTGGACGGCGCAGCGTCCGGCAAGACCGTGCTGCCCAATGGCGTCACCGTCTATGGCAACAGCTATGACATGAAGGAGGATGCGATCGCCGCCGCCAAGCAGGCGCGCGCGAAGATCAAGGCGCCTTCGGTCAAGCCCGGCAAATATGATCTGGTGCTCGATCCTTCGCACACCTGGCTCACCATCCACGAATCGGTCGGCCATCCGCTCGAACTTGACCGGGTGCTGGGATATGAAGCCAATTATGCGGGCACCAGCTTTGCCACGATGGACAAGATGCAGAGCCATTTCCAATATGGCAGCGACAAGGTGAATATCGTCGCGGACAAGACCCAGCCCGGCAGTCTGGGCGCGGTCGCCTATGACGATGAAGGCGTCAAGACCAAGAAGTGGGACTTGATCCGCGACGGCAAGCTGGTCGGCTATCAGGCGATCCGCGATCAGGCGCATATCGAGGGCAAGAGCGAAAGCGACGGCTGCTGCTATGCCGACAGCTGGTCCAACGTCCAGTTCCAGCGCATGGCGAACGTCAGTCTGGAACCCGGTAAGGCCAAGCAGAGCGTCGCCGACATGATCGCCAATGTCGAAGATGGCGTCTACATCATCGGCGACGGCAGCTTCTCGATCGACCAGCAGCGCTATAATGCGCAATTTGGCGGTCAGCTCTTCTACGAGATCAAGAACGGCAAGATCACCCAGCAGATCGAGGATGTCGCCTACCAGATCCGCACACCGGAATTCTGGAACGCCTGTGCGGGCGTATGCGACGCCAGCGACTATCGCCTGGGCGGCTCCTTCTTCGACGGCAAGGGCCAGCCCGCGCAGGTTTCGGCCGTATCGCACGGCTCCAGCACCGCGCGTTTCAACGGCATCAACGTCATCAACACCGCCCGTTCGCTCGGTTGATCGGTCAGGGAGAGAAAAATATGAGCATCCTTTCCGAAGCACAGGCCAAGGCGATCCTGACCAAGGTCGTGGGCTTTTCCAAGGCGGACGAATGCACCGCGCAGCTGACCGGTTCGACCCGCGGCAATGTGCGCTTTGCCCGCAACGATGTGTCGACCGCCGGCATTACCGACAATATCGATCTGTCTGTGCAGGTCGCCTTTGGCAAACGGGTCGGCATCGCGACCATCAACCAGTTTGACGACGCCGCGCTGGAGCGCGTGGTGCGCCGGGCGGAGGAACTGGCGAAGCTAGCCCCGGAAAACCCGGAATTCATGCCTGCCGTCGACAAGCAGACCTACACGCCGACCCCGACATTCAGCCCCGCGACCGCCGGGATTACCGCCGCCTATCGCGCCAAGGTGGCGAGCGATTCGATCGCGCCATGCCGCGCCGAAAAGCTGGTCGCGGCAGGCTATCTTGAGGATCAGGCCGGGTTCGTCGCCTTCCTCAACAGCAAGGGCAATTACGGGTATCAGACCGGCACAAGCGCCGATTATACCTGCACCGTCCGCACCGAGGATGGGCGCGGCTCCGGTTGGGTCGGGCATAATGTGCAGGACGTCGCCAACTTCAACGCAAGCGAGGATATTCGCATCGCGATGCGCAAGGCCAGCGCGTCAGCCGACGCCAAGGCGCTGGAGCCGGGCAAATATACCGTCATTCTGGAACCGGCGGCTGCCGCTGGTCTCATTCAGTTCATGTTCTTTTTCTTCGACGCTCGCTCCGCCGACGAAGGCCGCAGCTTCCTGTCGAAAAAGGGTGGCGGCAACAAGCTGGGCGAACAGGTGTTCGGGCCGCAGGTCAACTTCTTCGCCGACCCGGCCTATCCGGGCGCCGCCGTCTATCCCTGGGATGAGGAAGGCCTGCCGCGCACGAAAATGCCGATCGTCGAGAATGGCAAGCTCGTGAACATGGAATATTCGCGCTACTGGTCGCAAAAGCAGGGCAAGCCCGCCATGGCGCAGCCCGGCAACCTGATCATGACCGGCGGCACCAAATCGACCGCCGATCTGGTCCGCACGACCGAGCGGGGCATATTGGTGTCGCGCACCTGGTATATCCGCATGGTCGATCCGCAGACGGTGCTGCTGACGGGCCTGACCCGCGACGGCACCTTCTATATCGAAAATGGCCAGATCAAATATCCGATCAAGAATTTCCGCTTCAACGAATCCCCGGTCATCATGCTCAACAATGTCGAAGAGCTGGGCAAACCCGTCCGCGTGAAGGGCGACGAAGCGGACACGCCGATCATCGTGCCGCCGATGAAGCTGCGCGATTTTACCTTCACGTCGCTGTCGGACGCGGTGTGAGGCCAGTTCGCGCGATATGACGCGGAGCGAGTTCCTTCGGTTGATGGCGGGCGGTCTGGCCAGTGCAATGCTGGCCCGACCGCTCGCGGCCGCGGGGGGCTATGATTTCTGGTTCACGCGACTGCGATATGATTCGGGCGACTGGGATGTCGACCAGCGGATGCCGTCCAACCTGATCACGTCGCTGATCGACTATACGACATTGCGGGTGGACCCGAAGGAGCATGTCATCGCCCTGTCCGACCCCAGGATGCTGACCGCGCCCTTCTGTTATCTGGCCGGGCACAAGCTGGTCGAGTTTTCGGCGGCAGAACGGCGCAATTTCGAACGCTATGTCCGCAATGGCGGGTTCGTGCTGGTCGATGATTGCAACCACGATATTGACGGCCTGTTCGCCCGGTCGTTCGAAGCGCAGATGGCCAAGATTTTCGGCAGCAAGGCGCTCAAGCAACTGCCCAATACGCACCCGCTCTATCGGTCCTTCTTCAAATTTGACGGCCCGCCCAATACCGGCTTCGAACTGAATGGCTGGGGCGACGATCTGGTTCATGACTATCTGAAAGGGATAGAGATAGAGGGGCGGCTGGGCGTGCTCTACAGCAACAAGGATTATGGCTGCGAATGGGATTATGACTGGCGCAACAAGCGGTTCCTGGCCGAGGATAACACCCGGTTCGGCGTCAATATCGTGATGTATGCGCTATCGGTGTGATCGATAATTTTTACGCCTCCAATTAAACCCCGTTCGGGCTGTGCCTGTCGAAGCCTTGTTCTTCCCTTCAAGAAGGACGCCCCTTCGACAGGCGCGGGTTGAACGGTAAGCATGAAATTGCCCAGTAAGGGACCGTCTATGACCAGCATCACCGAAGCCGATATTCAGGGCCAGCTTGCCCGCCTGACCGAGTTGCGCGCCGCAATTGGCCAGGCGATCGTTGGGCAGACTGAAGTCGTCGAACAATTGCTGATCGGGCTGCTTGCGGGCGGCCATTGCCTGCTGGAGGGCGTGCCGGGACTGGGCAAGACATTGCTGGTTCGGTCGCTGGGCGAAGCGCTGAAGCTGGATTTTCGCCGCGTCCAGTTCACCCCCGACCTGATGCCCAGCGACATATTGGGCACCGAACTGCTGGAGGAGGATCATGGCACCGGCCATCGCAGCTTCCGTTTCCAGAAGGGGCCGGTGTTCACCAACCTGCTGCTGGCCGACGAACTCAACCGCACCCCGCCCAAAACGCAGGCCGCGCTGCTGGAAGCGATGCAGGAAAAGACCGTCAGCTATGCCGGCGTGACGCACCGGCTGCCTGCGCCCTTCTTCGTGCTGGCGACGCAGAACCCGCTGGAACAGGCGGGCACCTATCCACTGCCCGAAGCGCAGCTGGACCGCTTCCTGCTGCACATCCGCGTCGATTATCCGACCGAGCAGGAAGAACAGGATATTCTGGCCCAGACCACAGGCGCGAAGGCGAACGCCGTTCCCGCCGTGATGCATGGCGATGAAGTGCTGGCCCTCCAGGCCTGGGTGCGTCAGGTGCATTTCAGCGACGATCTGCTCCGCTGGGTCACCCGCATGGTGCGGGCCAGTCGCCCCGGCGATGGCGCGCCCGACGAGATCCGCAAATATGTAAAATGGGGCGCGGGACCGCGCGCTGGCCAGTCGCTGATCCTGACGGCCAAGGCGCGCGCATTGCTCCATGGGCGGCTTGCCGCCACGCGGGAGGATATTATTGCGCTCGCCGCGCCGGTCATGCGCCACCGCCTGCTCCTGTCCTTTGCGGCGGAGGCAGAGGGGCGTAGCGCAGACGATGTCGTGGCCGCCTTGCTGCGTGCCGTACCGCTTAGCTGAACCGCGCATGGTCGATTTCATCCCCCCTGACGTGCGGAACAGGCTGAAAAGCCTGCGCCTCGTCACGCGCCGGGCGGTGGGATCGCATGGCATCGGGCTGCACCAGAGCCACAGCCGGGGCGCGGGCCTCGAATTCGCTCAATATCGTGCCTATGAGCGCGGCGACGAATTGCGCCAGATCGACTGGAAACTCTACGCCCGGTCCGACAAATTCTTCGTGCGCGAAGCGGAGCGCGAAAGCCCGGTCGCGGTGTGGATATTGATGGATGCCAGTGCTTCGATGACGCAGGCCGATGCCGCGCGCCCGGACTATAGCCGCTTCGACGCCGCAAAAGGACTGGCGGCCTGCATTGCCGATCTGGCGATGCGGCAGGGCGATCGTTTTGGCTGGATGGCGCTGAGCGATCAGGGTCTGGCGCTGTTACCGCCCGCCAGTGGCGCACGGCAGCGGGACCGGCTGCTGCTGGAACTGATTGGAGTGAACGCGGTCGGCGGCTTTGCGCCGGAGGACCAGCTTGGCCCGGTGTGGGAGCGGATCGGCGCGCGCGATCTGGTCATTCTGCTCAGCGACTGTTTCGATCCCGGCGCGGTCGAACTGGCGGAAAAGCTGGCGGCGGCGGGTCGCGAGACATTGCTGATCGAAATGCTGACGGTGGCCGAGCGCGATTTTCCTTTCGATGGCGGCTATCGATTCCGCGATCCCGAAACGGGCGAGGAATTGCTGGCGGACGGTCCCGCCCTACGCAGCGAATTTCTTGCCCGTTTCGGGGCGGCGCGCGATGCGCTGCATGATCGGCTGGACGCGGTGGGAATCCGTTACGCCACCCACATGCTCGACCAGCCGATCGACGTGCCGCTGCGCCGCCTGTTCGGCGCGCATGAAGCGGCGGAATATCAATGACGCCAGCCCTGTTGCTGCCCGGCGCGCTGGCCGCGCTGCTGGCGCTCATCGTCCCGCTGGTCATCCATATCGCCCGGCGCAGCGAGCAGGTGCCGACCGACTTCGCCGCCTTGCGCTGGTTGCGGCAAAAGCCCCGGCCTCGATCGCGGCTGCGGTTCGACGAATGGCCGCTGCTGCTGCTGCGCCTCCTCCTCTTGGCGCTGGTCGCGCTGTGGCTTGCCCAGCCCGTGCTGTTCGGGGCCGGAGACCGCAGGCCCGTCGCGGCGTTGGTCCCCGGTGTCGATCCCGCCCGTGCGCCCATTGGCGATGTCCGATCGGTCTGGCTGGCCCCCGGCTTTCCGTCGATCGACCAGCCGTCGCCATCCGGCCCATTCCCCGTCGCCAGCCTGATCCGTCAGCTTGACGCGGAAATGCCTGCCGATGTTCCGCTGACCATCATCACGCCGCAGGTCATCGAAGGGGCGGATGCCGACCGTCTCCGCCTGTCGCGCAAGCCGGAATGGCGGATCGCGCCGGGCGCCATGCCTGCCCCGCGTACCCAGCCTGCCCCAATAGCGCCGCTGGCGATCCGATATGATGCGCAGCATCGCGGCGGCATCCGCTACCTGCGCGCCGCCGCGCTGGCATGGCAACCCGCTGGTCGGGATGCCGCGATCGACACAGGCGCGATCGATGCGCCACTGCCGGACCAGCGCCATGTTCTGATCTGGCTGGGCGGCGGGACAGTGCCGGACGGGCTGAGCCGCTGGATCAAGCAGGGCGGCACGGCGCTGGTCGCGTCAGACATGCTGGTTCCGGCCGACACGCCGCGCGCGCCGCTCTGGCGTGACGCACTCGGCGCACCGCTGGTAGAGGCTATGCCTTTGGGCCAGGGGCGGCTGCTGCGCTTCACCCGTCCATTGACCCCGGCCATGATGCCGGCCCTGCTGGACGCCGATTTCCCCACCCGTCTGCGTGCCGTGCTGACCCCGGCCCCGCCGCCGCCAGCGCGGGTTGCCGCCGCCGACTATGCGCCGCTGACTGGCGGACGCGCCTATGATCAGCCGCCGCAGGATATGCGCCCGTGGCTGGCGATCCTGATTGCGGCGCTGCTGATCGCCGAACGCTGGCTGGCGACCCGCCGCAGCCGGGGTATCAGTCCATGAGTGCGAACGATCTGCTCGCCCGCTGGACGGCTCCCGCAAAATATCGGGTGATGGCCGACAGTCTCGCCCTCGCCGTGCCGCTGGTCGTGGGACTTGCGGCCATTGGCTGGCGCTTGTCGGGCATCATCGCCGCCGTTGCGGCCGCCATGATCGCAGCGGCAATCGCCCTGTTTGCCGCGCGCTATCGTGCCCGGCGCTATGATCAAGCCTGGCTGGTCCATGCGCTGGATCGCGACCGGCCGGACATGGAGGACAGCGCCAACCTGTTGTTCGCCGACCCTGCTCTACTTGGCCCGCTTGAGCGGCTCCAGCAGGCGCGGCTGCTCGGCAGGATCGACCGCGACAGTCCCGACAGCCTGCGTCCCGACTGGTCGCGCCGCCTGATCCTGCTCGCGGGGATCATGGGCTTGATCGCGGTCGGCCTCGCGCTGTTCTGGCCACGCCCCGGTCATGGGCCACCGACGCTGGCCCCCAGCACGGAAGCGCTGCCCGCAACGCCCGGCATCCCGCGTCTGACCGCGCAGAATCTGCGGATCATCCCGCCTGCCTATACCGGGCTGCCGCCGCGCGATTCCGCATCGCTGGACGCGCGCGCGCCGGTTGGATCGCGGATCGAATGGACGCTGCGCTTTGATCCGCAAGCAACTGTCCCGGCGATCCTGCCGGTCGGGGGCGCGCCCATCGCCCTGCGCCGCGACGGCCCGAACTGGATCGCCAGCCGCCTGCTCGACGCCTCCTTCCTCTATCGCGTCGATCCCGCATCGGGCCGTGGCCCGACGCCGCCTCTCCATCGGGTCGACGCCATTGCCGACAGTCCACCACAGGTGCGCGCGATCAGCCCGGCCGCCAGCCTGACGATGGTACAGGCCGGTCAGCGCAACTGGACCCCGGTCTTTGCCGCCACGGACGATTATGGCGTCGCCGCCACCGCGCGGCTCCGCGTCACGCTGGCAATCGGCGAGGGCGAGAATGTGACCTTCAGCGAGCGCGAAATAGCGGTTTCGGGCAGCGGCCCGCCACGCGATCGACGTTTCAGCCCCCGACTGGATTTCGGCGCTCTTGGGTTTAGCGCGGGCGGCGACATGGTGGTGCAACTCATCGTGCGCGACATGCGGCAACCCGCTGCGCAGGAAGTGCGCGGCCCCAGCCTGATCCTGCGCTGGCCATCGTCCAGGCAGCCCGAAAGCAGCGGGCTGGAGGGCATGGTCAACATCACCCTGCCTGCCTATTTCCGCAGTCAGCGACAGATCATCATCGATGCTGAAGCGCTCCTCAAGCAGAAGCGCCGCCTTGCCGCCGATCGCTATCTTGCCCGTTCCGCCAGCATCGGCAGCGACCAACGGATATTGCGCGGCCGTTACAGCCAGTTTCTGGGCGGCGAAGAGGAAGGCGAACCGGAACCGCCCCCCAATCATGGCGAACAGCATAGCGACGATGATGGCCATGACCACGATCAAGGGCACGACCATGATCATGATCACGACCACGATCACGATGAAGGGCACGATCATGGCCATGATCATGGCCATGACCATGGCGGCGCACCGCGGCGACCCGCGCCGGGCTTTGGCGCGCCGGAGGATGTGCTGGCGGACTTTGGCCACGCGCATGATGATTCGCCCGCGTCCAGCCTCGATCCCGAAACCCGCGCCATCCTGAAGAAAGCGGTCGATGAAATGTGGCAGTCCGAGGTGCAGTTGAGGCAAGGCCATCCCGATCTGGCGCTGCCCTTTGCCTATCGCGCGCTGCGTTTCATCAAGGAGGTGCAGCAGGCGACCCGCATCTTCCTGTCGCGGGTAGGGCCGGAACTTTCACCGATCGACCCCAGTCGCCGCATGACCGGCAAGCGGGAGGGGCTGGCCAGCCGCGTTCTGGCGATCAGCCCGGTCGAAGGACGGGACGGTCCCGCTGCGGCGGCCTGGCGCGCGCTGGGCGATGGGCCGGGCGCGATCCGGGGGCCGATCGCGCTGGATGCGCTCGACCGCTGGGCGCGGGGGCAATCCGCCCATTTGCCCGATCCGCTGGCGCTTTCAGGGGCGATCGACGCCGTCCGCCGCGATCCCGCCTGTCTGCCCTGCCGCGCCAAGTTGCGCGCCCTTCTCTGGACCGCCATGGAACGACCGCCGGCCCAGCCTGCCCGCCGCCGTCCCGCCGATGCTGGCGGTGCGCGCTATCTTGGGGCGATAGGAGGGGGCAAGCCATGACCGCCGCATGGATGACCGCCATCCTGTTGGGCGCGGCCATGATTGTGGCGAGCGTTCGTCTGATCCTGTGGCATCGTAGCGCAAGCGCGCCGTCGCCCAGGCGATTGATCGCGCTGCTGCTGCTCCAGCCGGTGTGCGGAATATTGTTGTTTTTGACGCTATTTCCCCCTGCGACGACCATGAGCAGCGACGCGCTGCGGATCGCGACACGCGGCACGTCTCGTCTGGCGGCTGGTCCTATGGTCCTGCTGCCCGAAGCGCCCGACATTCGCCCTGGCGAACATGTGCCCGATCTTGCGACCGCCTTGCGGCGGCACCCCGGCACCAGCGAGATTATCATACTGGGCGACGGCCTGCCGCCGCGCGACATGGAAGCGGCAAAGCGAGTCGCCGTCCGTTTTGAGCCGCGCCCTCTGCGTCAGGGTATCAGCCATGTTGCCCCGCCGACGCTCGTCGCGCCGGGGAGCAGCTTCAGCCTGGGCGGGCAGTTGAGCGCCCTCCCCAGCGCCACCGTCGAATTGCTCGACCCGGCCGGGCAAGTGACGGACAGCGTTCAGGCCGACGCCGATGGGCGCTTTGCGCTGACCGGCACCGCGCGCGCCGCTGGGGCCGTGCTGTTCACCATGCGCGTGCGCGATGGCCGCCGCACCGTCGAACAGGCCAGCGTCCCGCTACTGGTCGCTGACAGCCCAGCCCCGCGCCTGCTAATCCTGTCGGCAGCGCCCAATGCCGAAGTCAAATATCTGCGCCGCTGGGCTGCCGATGCTGGCTTTGCCGTGACAACGCAAATGAGCGCGGGGGGCGGCATTGCGCTGGGCGACGCGCCGATCGCGATGGACGGCGCAACGCTCCGCAAGTTCGACGCAGCGATCGTCGATGACCGCAGCTGGGCAGCGCGGCGCGGCGTGCTGATGGACGCGGCGCGCAACGGGCTGGGGCTGATCCTGCACCCCAGCGGGCCGATCGACGCGACGACGCGCGGACAATGGCAGGCGTTGGGCTTTGGCCTGACGGGCAAGGGTGGCTTGGTTCCCCTCGCCCTGCCCAAGCCCCTTGCTCCCACCATCGCGCGCACCCGGCAGGGTATCGGCAGCGACGACAGGCCAGCGGACCTGGCCCTGCCCGACGAAATGCTGCCGGAGATCAGCCGTCTTGGCCTGACGCCGGAGGGTGAGAACGCCGTGCCCTTGCTGCGCGATGCGGGTGGCGTGACGCTGGCGGCCTGGCGGGCGGTTGATAGCGGGCGAGTTGCGCTGTTCACTGGTATCGACAGCTATGCGCTGACGCTGACGGGCCATCGGGGGCTGCATGGCGACTGGTGGAGCGCGATGCTGGCGACCGTTGCACGCCCCGCCCCCGGCATGACGCCCATCACGACACCGGGATGGGCGGGCGAGCGGATGATCCTGTGCGGCCTGACCACCCCTGCTGAGGTCGAAGGCCCGGATGGACGGATGGCAAACCTGTTGCCGGTAGCGGGATGCGGCGCCTTCTGGCCCGACAAGGCTGGCTGGCATCAGCTGCGCCGGGCGGGCGATGGCCAGGCCACGCCCTTCTACGTCCAGCCTGCCAATGCCCTGCCGGTGATGCGGGCCGCGCGGGATCGGGACGCCATGTTGATGCTGCGCCCGCCAGCATCGGGCGACAAGGCCGCCATGGGCAAGTCAGTCCCAGGATCGCCCTGGCCGTTCGCGATCGGCTGGTTGCTGGCAAGCGCGCTGCTGTGGTGGCTGGAGCGGGCGCGGGTCGGCCGCGCCGCTGCGCCTCAATCGGCGAGGTAGAAATCCCGCAGCGCCCGCGCGTCGTGCAGGGCGTTGTGCGGCACCCGGCTGTTGGCGGCCGCGCTAAAGCCCGCGGCATTGATCAGTTCCAGCCGCAGACCGAAATCGACCCCCGCCATCAGGCCCGGCCCCTTCACCAGCAAAGCGCAGAAATGGGCCAGATCCTCCGGCCAGTCGGCGATGATCAGCGGATCATCATCCCCTTCCAGATAGGCGGCGACATGATCGGCCGCATCCGCCCGGTTGAGTTCCAGATATATGCCCGGCGGCACATGGCGCAGATAGGGGACGACATGCTGCGCCACCCATGGCTCGACATCGTCCGGCAGCGGCAGCGCGACGTAAAATTCCTGGTCGCCATGTTCGGGAACCAGCGCGACGCTGATCAGCCCACCGCCAAAACCGTTAAATTCAGTGTCGAGAAAATAGCGCATGAAAAAAGGAACTGCCTGCCGTTCGATAGGTCTGGCCATCGCAAGACGGCATCTGCGAATGCCTGTAGCATTTGCGCGGGGCTTGCCAAGCTGCCATGCGCGCCAGCGACATATCATCCAGGAAAGACACCAGCATGATCCCGCGCGAATATCTTGGCTCCGCCGCCATTCCGGGCGGGGAGGAATTGAAGCTCTACCGCCGGGGCGGCGACTTCATGATCGTGCTGGATCGCAACGAATTGATGAGCAGCCGTATGAGCGGGTCGGAAAAGGCGCTGGCGGTCATGACGATCGAGCGGCTGGCGGGCCGCAAGGCGCCTCATCTGCTCATCGGCGGATATGGCATGGGCTTTACCCTGCGCGCAGCGCTGGCGATCCTGCCCGCCGACGCGCGGATCACGCTGGTAGAACTGGTGCCGGAAATCATCGCATGGGCGCGTGGCCCGATGGTCGATCTGGCTGCCGGATGCCTGGATGATCCGCGCGTCGAACTCGTCATGGGCGACGTGGCGAGCGTGATCGCGGACGGCAGGAGCAGCTATGATGCGATCCTGCTGGATGTGGATAATGGGCCTGACGGGCTGACCATGGTGGCGAATGACCGGCTCTATTCCGCTCAGGGACTCGCGATTGCGCGCGATGCGCTACGCCCCGGCGGCATTCTGGCCGTCTGGTCGGCCGGGTCGGACGATGCCTTCACCCGCCGCCTGCGCAATGCCAAATTTGCCGTCGACGAAGTGGCGGTGAAGGCGCGCGACAATGGCAAGGGGCCGCGCCATGTCATCTGGTTTGCGGCGAAGCGCTGACCTTTAGATCCCGTTCGGGATGACGGGCCATCCGCCCTGTTCGAGCGCCGTGCTGAGCGCCGTGAGGCACTGGTTGAGCGCGCTCGCGTCGGTCGAACGCACGACGAAGTTCGCGCCCGTGCGCCCTTCGCGGAAAAAGGGATAGCTGCCAATCTGGCATCCCTCATGCGCCTGCTCCGCCGCGCCCAGCAGGTCGGCAATCTCGCTCTCTGCAACCCAGCAGCCGATCGTGGCGGACAGCAGCGGCAGCCCGCCCTCCAGCGTGCCGGTCAGGCTGTCCAGCATCCCGGCGGTGATGTGCGGCACGCCCGCCATGATGAAGATATTGCCATGGCGGATACCCGGCGCGCCCGACATGCGGTTTTCGATCAGGCTGGCCCCGGCGGGAACCCGCGCCATGCGCAGCCGCGCTTCGGTCAGCCCACCGCGCGTTTCATAATAGCCCGCCAGCATCGCCCGCGCCTGAGGATGCACTTCCACCGGCACGCCCAGCGCCGCCGCGATCGCATCGACGGTTATATCGTCATGGGTCGGGCCGATGCCGCCGGTGGTGAACAGATAATCGTTGCGCGCGCGCAGGATGTTGACTGATTCGACGATGGCGTCGCTATCGTCCGCCACCACCCGCACTTCGCGCAGGCGGATGCCCTGAACATTGAGCCAGGTCGCGATCTGGCTGATATTCTTGTCCTGCGTGCGGCCAGACAGGATTTCGTCGCCGATCACGATCAGCGCTGCGGTCCAGATGCGGGTAGGATCGGCCATGGCGCGTCCATAGCCTGCGCATGGCGCCCTGCCTAGTGGATTGATTTTGACATCGTAAAGCCCGCTGGAAATCAAATATTTCTGATGGTCCGCTGCGTATCGGGCATGCGCGTGTGACATCCCCTCACGCTCAATCGAATATCGGGATCGGACCACTGGCCGCCCCTCTCGCATTATGGCGCGGGTGCCCCTATAGTCATGTCATGACCGAATATATGACGATGACGGCCGATGCGCCGATTTCCCGTTCGGCCGCGATCAAATTATATGACGCGGCGGGTTTTGAAGGCATGCGCCGCGCCGGACGGCTGGCGGCCGAGATACTCGATGCGTTGGTGCCCCATGTCGTACCGGGCGTGACGACCGGCGAACTGGACGACATCGTGCGCCAGATGACGCTGGACGGTGGCGGCGTGCCCGCGACGCTTGGCTATCGCGGCTATACCCATAGTTGCTGCACATCGATCAACAACGTCATCTGCCACGGCATCCCCGGCGATTATCGGCTGAAGGACGGCGATATCGTCAATATCGACGTTACCCCGCTGGTCGATGGGTGGCATGGCGACACCAGCCGCATGTTCATCGCGGGTGATGCGCCGATCAAGGCGCGGCGGCTGGTCGAGGTGACCTATGAATGTCTGATGCTGGGCATCGAGCAGGCAAAGCCCGGCAACCATCTGGGCGACATTGGCCATGTGATCCAGCGGCACGCCGAAAAGCACCGCTATGGCGTGGTCCGTGATTTTTGCGGCCATGGCCTGGGCCGGGTGTTTCATGACAGCCCGGAGGTCGTGCATATCGGCCGCCCCGGTACGGGCCCGGAACTCAAGCCCGGCATGTTCTTCACGATCGAACCGATGATCAATATCGGCAAGCCCGGCGTCAGGATGATGGAAGATGGCTGGACGGCGGTAACGCGCGACCGCACCCTGTCCGCCCAGTTCGAACATAGTATCGGCATTACCGAAACCGGATGCGAGATTTTCACGAAGAGCCCTGCCGGACTGGATGCGCCGCCCTATAGCTGAGCGCGCGCCAACGACTGCTTAAAAAACGGGCAGCCTGGCAGGGAAATGCCCTGAATCCGGGCAATATGGACAAAGATTGCTGCATCGCCGAAAGCATGTTCTAGCGATTCGCCATTTGGCACGGTAATTGGATATCAAGAGGGACGGCGCCTGGCCTTTTGGGGGGCATGACGAACGTCACTTGAGGAGAGAGGAATGCGGGTCGCACCCGCATTCTGTCGTGCGTTATGGGTTGGGAATACTAGTGATGAAAAAAGTCGAAGCCATCATCAAGCCGTTCAAGCTGGACGAGGTGAAGGAAGCACTCCACGAAGTGGGCGTGTCGGGCATTACCGTGACCGAAGCCAAGGGCTTTGGCCGCCAGAAAGGTCATACCGAACTTTATCGCGGCGCTGAATATGTCGTCGATTTCCTGCCCAAGGTGAAGCTGGAAGTCGTCGTCGACGATGCGCTGGCCGACCGGGTGGTGGAGGCGATTTGCGCCGCAGCGCAGACCGGACGCATCGGCGACGGCAAGATTTTCATTTCCAACGTCGAGGGCGCCGTGCGGATCCGCACCGGCGAGCGGGACAGCGACGCGATCTGATTTCACGCAAATTCTGGTCATCCCGGCATCGGGGCGACGGAACAACGGGCATCCATCTACCCCTTCGGGGGGGTAATAAACGAGAAGGGCAAGCGCACATGGCCAATACGCCAAAAGACATTCTCAAGATGATCGAGGAAAAGGAGATCGAGTGGGTCGATGTCCGTTTTACCGATCCCAAGGGCACCTGGCACCACCTGACGATGTGCGCGAACGTCATTGGCGAAGATGAGCTGACTGACGGCCTGATGTTCGACGGCTCCTCGATCGAGGGCTGGAAGGAAATCAACGAATCGGACATGATCCTGAAGCCCGATCTGGACGCGGTATTCTTCGATCCGTTCAGCGCGACGCCGATGATGATCCTGGTGTGCGACATCGTCGAACCCGAAGATGGTTCGCTCTATTCGCGCGATCCGCGTTCGACCGCCAAGCGCGCGGAAATGTTCCTCCAGTCGACGGGCCTTGGTGACACCGTCTATATCGGCCCGGAACCTGAATTCTTCATGTTCGACAGCGTCGAATTCGACAACACCTACAATTCCAGCTTCTACAAGCTGGACGATATCGAACTGCCCACCAACAGCGGCACGAAATATGACGGCGGCAATATGGGTCACCGTCCCCGCGCCAAGGGCGGCTATTTCCCGGTCGGCCCGGTCGACGTGACCACCGACATTCGCGCCGAAATGGTGACCACGCTGATGGAAATGGGCCTGCCCATGGACAAGCATCACCATGAAGTCGCCGGCAGCCAGCACGAACTGGGCCTGACCTTCGGCAAGCTGGTCGAAACCTGCGACCGCATCCAGATCTACAAATATGTCGTGAAGATGGTTGCCCAGGCCTATGGCAAGACCGCAACCTTCATGCCCAAGCCGATCAAGGCCGACAATGGTTCGGGTATGCACACGCATATTTCGATCTGGAACAAGGGCCAGAACACCTTTGCCGGTGACGGCTATGCCGGCCTGTCCGATACCTGCCTGTTCTTCATCGGCGGCGTGATCAAGCATGCCAAGGCGCTCAACGCCTTCACCAACCCGACCACCAACAGCTACAAGCGCCTGGTGCCCGGCTTTGAAGCCCCCGTGCTGCTCGCCTATTCGGCGCGCAACCGTTCCGCTTCGTGCCGTATCCCCTATGGTGCGGGCACCAAGGCGAAGCGCGTCGAATTCCGCTTCCCCGATCCGCTTGCCAACTCCTACCTCGCCACCGCCGCGTTGCTGATGGCCGGTATCGACGGGATCGAAAACAAGATTCACCCCGGCGAAGCCATGGACAAGAATCTGTACGACCTGCCGCCGGTGGAACTGGCCAAGGTGCCGACCGTGTGCGGCTCGCTGCGCGAAGCGCTCGAAAGCCTGGAAAAGGATCAGGACTTCCTGCTGAAGGGCGGCGTGTTCACCAAGGACCAGATCGACGCCTATATGGAACTGAAATGGCCTGAAGTGTATCGCTGGGAAATGGCGCCTTCGCCGGTCGAATTCGACATGTATTATAGCGGCTGATCTTTTTCAGCGCTGCGAAAAAGGACAAGGCCCGGTTGCTTCCAAAGCGGCCGGGCCTTTCCCGTTCCGGTCATGATCCGGCAAAATTCATTTACCGGCGCGAAATGTTAAGGGCTGGCGGCCTATTGCCTGTCGGAGACAAGGCAAAGGCATAGGGCTGTCATGCGGAACGAACGGATCGGGATGGCGCAGGGAGTGCGCGGCGACATGCTGTTCGCCGCGCCATGGTCTGCGCTCGAACATTTTTTGCTGGTTGCGATCTGCCTTGCAACCTTGTTCTTCACGCTGGCAACCCCGCCGTTTCAGGCGCCGGACGAAAATCAGCATTATATGAAGGCGCTGCTTCTGTCCGAAGGCGGCGTGCTGACAACCCAACATGGTGAGGCGATCGGCGCGGCGCTGCCCCGCGCGGCCATCGACCTCCACGCCGTCGATTTTCCCACCGACGTGCCAGCCTCTGTACGCAGGTTCGATGCGACAAAGCTGGGAAATAGCTGGAATGCGGATGCGTCGCGGCCTGGCACCGTCTTTGCCGAATTTCCCAATGTCGCGAGCTATGCGCCGACACTCTATGCACCGGGCGCTGCGGGCCTACTGATCGGCGACGCGCTGGGACTGCCAAGACTGGGCCGTTTCTATGCCGGGCGGATCGTCAACGCGCTGGTCGCGCTGGCGCTGCTGATCGCCGCGCTACGGCTGCTGCCCTTTGGCCGGATGGCAATGCTGGGCACGGCGCTGCTGCCCACCTTTGCCTATCAGATCGGATCGATGTCGCCCGATGCCGTGATCAACGGCATGGGTTTCCTGGGACTCGCGCTGGCGCTGCGCGTCGGCTTCATGGGTCGGGGATCGGCGGGACTGCTACTGGGGGCGCCGTTGCTGGCGCTGGCCAAGGGCGTCTATCTGCCGTTGATGGCGGCAGGCTTGCGCTGGCCCCAATATCGGCGGGACATGCGGATGTGGCTGATCCTGGGTGCGATGGCGCTGGGCGCGGCCGCCTTCATCGGCTGGATGAAATATTCTGGCGGCAGTCAGGCGCTCTATCATATCATGTCGCGCAAGACGGGTGAGAGCGTGCTGACCGCGCCACTGGCCGACCAGTTGGCGGTGATCCTGAACGATCCCGTCGCTTATGTCCGCATCCTGACGTCGAGCGTGATCGAGCGCGCGCCGGTCTATGCGCTCCAGATCGTCGGACGCTTCGGCTGGAACGCCATCCTGCTGCCGCTGATCGCCTACCCGCTGGCGGCGGTCATGCTGGCGGCGGCGATATTCAGCGGCGCGGAGGCCCGCTTTGGCGGGGTGCAACGCCTGTGGTGGCTGGCGGTCGCCGGCGGCGTCGCGGTGCTGATCGAAACCGCCATGTACTTGACCGGCACGCCGCCGGGCGCGGACTTCATTCAGGGAACGCAGGGGCGCTATTTCCTGCCGATCCTGCCGCTGGTGCTGCTGGCGCTCTCCCCCGACCGGGCCGTGCGCGGCGCGCGCACTCTGTTTGCCGCCTCGGCCTGCCTGCTGCTGCTCATTGCGGCGGCCAGTGCCTATGACAGTTTCTGGGTCCATGGTTTCGTCACCAGCGACGGCATGCCGCCACATGACAGCGTAACGCGGGCGTTGTTGCTACCCTCGCCGCGCTGGTAGCCAGACGCGGCACAGCGCGAGCCAGCCCAGCCCCTCGATCCATCCGGCGGTGACGTCGCTTGGCCAATGCACGCCGAGCCAGACCCGGCTGGCTCCGATCAACGCGATCATCATGCCCGCCGCCCAATAGCCGCCCCGCCGCCGCGCCAGCATGGCCAGCGCGCCGAACATCATCATGTTGCCCGCCGCATGGCCGCTGGGAAAACTATAGCTATGGACGATGTCGAGATGGGGCAGCAGGTCCGGGCGCGGTGCGGCGAAAATCTGTTTGAGTATCAGGTTGAGCGCCGTCCCGCCCGCCATCATCAGGGCAAGCCACAGCGCATCGCCGCGGCGACGCAACCAGAGCAGCGCAGGCAGAACCAGCGCCAATATCGCAAGCCTGCCGATCGTATCGCCGATCGCAGTCGCCAACCGCATGAGCGGCGTCAGATGGCGACCAATATCGCCGTCCCGCGCCGTCCCCGCCCAGCCCATCAGCCCGACATTCAGCCAGTCGAGCCATCCCGCCCGCTGCATCAACGCAACGCCCAGGACGCAAAAAAGCGCGAGAGCCAAAGCCCCCGCGCCTTTTACCGCTGTCCAGCGATCAGATATGGAGCGCACGGCCATAGGCCGCCAGCACGCTTTCATGCATCGATTCCGAAATGGTCGGATGCGGGAATACCGTGTGCATCAGTTCCGCCTCGGTCGTTTCCAGCGTCTTGCCGATCGTATAGCCCTGGATCATCTCCGTGACTTCCGCGCCGATCATGTGCGCGCCCAGCAACTCGCCGGTCTTGGCGTCGAACACGGTCTTGGTGAAGCCTTCCGCTTCGCCAAGCGCGATTGCCTTGCCATTACCGATGAACGGGAACATGCCGACCTTGACCTCGTAACCCGCTTCCTTGGCCTTTGCTTCGGTCAGGCCGACGCTGGCGATCTGCGGATGGCAATAGGTGCAGCCGGGGATGTTGCGCACATCCATCGCATGGGGGTGGACATCCTTGTTGCCCAGCGCCTGCGCGATGGCTTCGGCCACGATCACGCCCTCATGGCTCGCCTTGTGCGCAAGCCATGGCGGAGCGGTCACATCGCCGATCGCCCAGAAACCCTCGACATTGGTGCGGCCATAGGCATCGGTCTTGATATGATAGCGCTGGTCGGGTTCGACGCCGACATCTTCCAGACCCAGATTTTCGACATTGGGGACGATGCCGATGGCGACGATGACATGGCTATATTCGGCCTCTATCGCCTTGCCAGCCTTGTCCTTGATCGTCGCGGTCACGCCCTTGTCGCTGGTCGCGATCTTCTCGATCTTCGCGCCGGTCAGCACGGTCATACCCTGCTTCTTGACTGCCTTTTCAAGGAAGGCGGAAACGTCGGCATCCTCGACAGGGACGATCCGGTCCATCATCTCCACGACGGTCACGTCAGCGCCCATGTCGTTATAGAAGCTGGCAAATTCGATGCCGATCGCGCCGGAACCGATGACGAGCAGCTTGGTCGGCATTTCCGGTGGCGTCATGGCGTGGCGATAGGTCCACACGCGCTTGCCGTCGGCCTTGAGCTGCGGCAGGTCGCGGGCGCGGGCGCCCGTCGCGATGATGATATGCTTGGCGGTCAGTTCTTCGGACTTGCCGTCCTTGGTGACGGTCAGCTTGCCCTTTCCGGTCAGCTTGCCATCGCCCATATGCACGGCGATCTTGTTCTTCTTCATCAGGTGCGTCACGCCCTGATTAAGCTGCTTGGCGACACCGCGCGAGCGCTTCACCACCGCTTCGATGTCGGCGCTGATCTTTTCCGCCGCCAGGCCATAATCCTTGGCGTGCTGCATATAATGGAAAATCTCGGCCGACCGCAGCAGCGCCTTGGTGGGAATACAGCCCCAGTTGAGGCAGATGCCGCCCAGATTTTCACGCTCGACAATGGCGGTTTTCAGGCCAAGCTGCGCGGCGCGGATCGCGGCGACATAGCCGCCGGGGCCGGAGCCAAGGACGATGAGATCGTAGGTATCAGCCATGGGTCACACTCGCTTCTGGTATATTAGGCTTCCGCAATCGGCGGAACGGAACGGGGCTGGCGATCCTCGCCAATCGCCACGAAGGTGAAGGTCGCGCGGGTAACGCGATAACTGCGATCGTCGTGGCGCGTACGACGCCATGCTTCGACGTCGATCTTCATCGACGTGCGCCCGACCGACTTGAGGGACGCGAACACCGAAACTTCATCGCCCACGACGACCGGGCGCAGGAAGGTCATGCCTTCCACCGCGATGGTGACGGCGCGGCCATGACTGTGGCGCGCCGCGACCGATCCCGCGGCCGAATCCATCAGGCTCATCAACCAGCCGCCGAATATGTCCCCATAGGGATTGGTATCGGCGGGCATGGCGATGACGCGCACCGCCGGACTGGCTTCCGGCGGTTGTTCGTCCATATGCCCCATCAGGCCAGCATGCCGATCGGATTCTCGATCAGTTCCTTGAACGCCTTCATCAGGCGCGCCCCATCGGCGCCGTCAATGGCACGATGGTCGAAACTGCCGGTGGCCGACATGACCGTCGCAATCTGAAGGCTGTCGTCGACAACATAGGGCCGCTTATCGCCTGCGCCGATCGCCATGATCATGCCCTGGGGCGGGTTGATGACGGCTTCAAACTGCTTGATGCCGAACATGCCCATGTTGGAGAGCGATGCAGTGCCGCCCTGATATTCGTTGGGCGACAATTTGCCTGCCTTGGCGCGATCGGCCAGATCCTTCATCTCGGTCGAGATCGCGGCAACGCCCTTGCCATCCGCGCCGGTCACGATCGGGGTGATGAGACCGCCGGGGATAGACACGGCGACGCTGATGTCGGCGCGCTTGAATTGCAGCATCTGGTCGCCCGCAAACTGCACGTTGCATTCGGGAACTTCCATCAGCGCGACGCCCAGCGCCTTGATCAGCAGGTCGTTGACGGACAGCTTGACCTTGCGGCTGGCCAGGCCCGCATTGAGCTCGCTGCGCAGCTTGAGCAGCTTGTCGAGCTGAATGTCGACGGTCAGATAGATGTGCGGCACCTGCTGCTTGGACTCGGTCAGGCGGCGCGCGATCGTCTTGCGCATGCCGCTGAGTTTGACCACTTCGTGCGGGATGCCGAAATCCTGCGCGCCGCTGGCAGCGGCGGGCGCCGGGGCTGCCGCCTCTGCCTTGGCGGCGGGAGCCGACGCGGGCGCGGCAGCCGGTGCGGCGACGCCTTCCTTTGCGCCGTCCAGATCGCTCTTGACGATACGGCCATTGGTGCCAGTCCCCGAAACCACAGCCAGATCGATCCCCTTGCTCTGCGCCAGGCGGCGCGCCAGCGGGCTGGCCTTGACGCGCTTGTCGCTGGAGGCTGGCGCAGCGGGCACGGCGTCAGCCTTCGGCGCGGCAGCGGCGGGTGCCGCAGCCTCTGCCTTGGCGGGGACAGGATCGGCCTTTGGCGCGGGCTTGCCGCCGCCGGCAGCCGCCGCCTCCACATCCTCGCCCTCTTCAGCGATAATGGCGATGACGGTGCCAACCTTGACGCCTTCGGAACCTTCGGAAACGAGGATCTTGGCGATGACGCCTTCATCCACCGCTTCAAATTCCATCGTCGCCTTGTCGGTTTCGATTTCCGCCAGCAGATCGCCGGACGATACCGTATCCCCTTCCTTTACCAGCCATTTGGCCAGAGTCCCTTCCTCCATGGTCGGGGACAAAGCGGGCATCTGGATCGTCTTGCTCATGCGTTCGGGGCCTCTTCTTATCTCTACGGCGCGCGCCAATGGCTGCCCGTTTTCACCCATTCGCCGGATCGGTCAAGCGAGCGCTTGCGGAAGGGGCAAATATGGCCCACATTTCACCGCACTGGTTCGTTGGACCGAAAATGACCCCCTGCCGGGGCCATCAAAGCGACATGGGGGGCGATGGAAGTGCGGACATATCTGGTTGTCGTGGACGAATCGCCCGAAGCGGAAACGGCCCTGCGTTTTGCCGCGCGACGCGCTGCGCAAACGGGTGGCGCGGTCCGTATCCTTGCCCTCATTCCCCCGGCCGAGTTCGTTCAGTGGGGCGGCGTGCAGGCGACGATGGAGGATGAGGCGCTGCAACGCGCCGAAGCGCTGGTGACGAGCGCGGCAGGCACGCTGACCGACGAGTCCGGCATCCGCCCCAGCATTACCGTGCGGCAGGGGGATGCGGTGGCCGTCGTACGCAAAACGCTGGACGAGATGGAGGATGTCGCCGCCCTGGTGCTGGGCGCGGCAGCCAGCGGCCCGCCCGGCACGCTGGTATCGCATTTTGCCGGGGCCGACGCGGGACGCATGCCCTGCCCCATCATGATCATTCCGGGCGGGCTCGACGCCGAAGCGATCGACCGGCTGAGCTGATCCTGCCGATCAATCCTCCCTGGCAAGGCGGTGACGAGCGCGCTCCACCGCTTCATCGTCCCGCGTACCCGTAAGGATGACGGCTACCGCTTATGCTTGCCCCGCTTCGAGCCGATATGCCGGATATTGACCGGCCGCCCGCGATGAGTGCGGCTGCCCGGACGGGTACGATCGCGCTTGACCGGGCCGCCCCGTGAAGGCGGCGTATCGGGCAGTTCGAAGCGGAGCGAACCGTTGATCGGGTCGGCCTCCGCCAGTCGCAGTTCCAGCCGCTGGCCTACCGTATAACGATCGCCGCTTTCCACGCCTTCCAGCGCCTTGCCTGCCTCATCATAGAAAAAGCGTTCGCTGCCCATGGTCGATACAGGCACCAGCCCGTCGCCGCCCAATTCCTCAACCGTCGCGAAAAATCCGAAATTCTGGACGCCGGTGATCCGCGCCTTAACCGTTTCACCAACATGGGCCGCCAGAAAAGCCGCGACGTAGCGATCGACCGTGTCGCGCTCCGCCTCCATCGCGCGGCGCTCGAACTGGCTGATCATCTCGCCGACGCGCCCCATATTCTCGTAATCCTCGACACTCAGCGCGGTTTTGGCGGGGATGCTGCTGCCCTTGGGCGCGGGCAGTTCCAGACCATAGGCGCCCACCAGCGCGCGATGGACCAGCAAGTCGGCATAGCGGCGAATGGGCGAGGTAAAATGCCCGTAGGAACCGAGCGCCAGGCCGAAATGGCCCATATTGACCGGGCTGTAATAGGCCTGGGTCTGGCTACGCAGGATCTGCTCCATGATGAGCGGCTTTTCCTCCGCCTCCCCGACCCGCTTGATCAACTGGTTGAAAGTGGCGGGGCGGATCACCTGTCCAAGCGCGAATTCGATGTCGAACGTCGCCAGATAATCCTTGAGCGCGACCAGCTTGTCGCGGCTGGGCGGCTCGTGGACGCGGTACATGACCGGCGCTTTCTTCTGCTCCAGCGCCTTGGCCGCGGCGACGTTGGCCGCGATCATATAATCTTCGATCAGCATATGGGCATCGAGCCGTTCGCGGACAGCGACGCTGACGATCTTGCCCCATTCGTCCAGCACGACGCGCCGTTCGGGCAGGTCAAGCGCCAACGGTTCGCGCTTCTCGCGCGCCCTGTGCAGCAGCGCCCAGCAGGCCCAAAGCGGCCTGAGCGCGATGTCGAGCATTGGATGATCGGCCTTGCCGTCGATCGCGGCCTGCGCATCCTCATAGGCGAGCACAGCGGCAACGCGGATGATCGCGCGAGAGAAGCGCCATGACGTCACCTTGCCAGCGGCGTTGATGACCAGATGGCAGGCCATGGCGGCACGATCCTGACCCGCGCGGAGCGAACACATGTCCGACGAAAGCTGGTGCGGCAGCATCGGTACGACCAGATCGGGGAAATACACACTGTTGCCGCGCTTGCGCGCTTCCTTGTCGAGCGCGCTGCCAGGCCGGACATAATAGCTGACATCGGCGATGGCGACGATCGCGCGGAAGCCGCCGGGATTGGCTTCATCCTCGTCCGGGGTGGCCCAGACCGCATCGTCATGGTCGCGCGCGTCGGACGGATCAATGGCGACGATCGGCAAATGCCGCAGATCCTCCCGCTTCTCCGCGTGAAGCGGAAGGGCGGAGGCCGTGACGGCTTCTTCCTCTACCGCGTCGGGAAAAACATGGGGGATACCATGCTTGTGAATGGCGATCATGCTGAAGCTGCGCGGCGCGAAGGGGTCGCCCAGAATGTCGGTGACGCGCGCGCTGATCCGGGGCGGACGGCCGGTTGGTTCGGCCAGCACCAGATCGCCGCGCTTGGCGGTGCCGACATCGCTGATCGGCATGTCCTTGCGGATGCGTTTGTCGACCGGGCGCAGCCACAGCTTGCCGTCGGCCATTTCCTCGACCACGCCCAGCAGCATCTCGGTCGCCTTGGGCAGCTTCTTCATCGGATGGGCAATCCAGCCCTTCCCGGCTTCTTCGGTGCGGGCAAGGATGCGGTCGCCAATGGTCAGCGCACCGCGCTTGCCCCGCTCCACCACGCGCAGGCGGGGGGCCGGCTGGCCTTCGGCTTCCCACCGTTCGGGCGTCGCGATCAGGGTGGTGTCGTCGACATCGATGATGCGCAGCACAGTAACCTTGGGCACGCCGCCCAGCTTGTGGAACGCGCGCGCCGGGCCGACGTCAATCAAGCCTTCATCGGCCATATCCTTCAGCAAGGCTTTGAGGGCGATCTTTTCCTGGCCCTTAAGGCCGAAAGCCTTGGCGATCTCGCGCTTGCCCGCTGGCTGGTCGGACGTGGTGATGAAATCCATCACCTCATTGCGGGTGGGGAAACCGGCGGGACGCACCTTGTCGCGAGCCGGGCGCTTGGGGGACGAAACCTTCTTATCGTTTGATGTCATGGGATAGCTATAGGGTGGCCGCTGGCCCTGCGCCAGTGGCATGGCGGACCTGCCTGAATGGTTCGTTCAAGGCGCCATGCACATCCTCATCACCCTTGCTGCCGCCGCCGCCGCGCCTCATCCCGTCCCCATCGACCGATCTAGCGCCGACCATTATGTCTGGGGCGAGGTGAATGACGGATGGCATCTGGTCAAGCGCGACGACATGTCGGTGATTACCGAACGGATTGCGCCCGGATCGAGCGAGATGCGCCATTATCATGTCCGCGCGCGCCAGTTCTTCTATGTCCTGTCAGGCGAACTGACGATGGAGGTAGACGGCGTCACCCATTTGCTGCGTACGGGCCAAGGCATCGAAATTCCGCCCGGCGTACCGCATCAGGCGCAGAACCGCAGCGCAGCGCCGGTGGACATCCTCGTCAATTCGACCCCGAAAAGCCATGGCGACCGGGTGGAAGCGCCGCTTCCCTAATGTGGTCGACTTCAGATTTCGGTCACTAGGCCGCCAGCTTGCGCGCCCGCTCGCGCCAGGCTTCGGCAAGGACGGGGGTGTTGGCAAGGGTAAGAACCGCTGACGGGTCTTTCTTGTGACCACCGCCGATCAACAGTTCAAAGACGCGGGCAATGCTCCAATCCGGCAGCGGGCGCTCGATCAGGGTCATCACGCCGCCAGCCTGCGCCTCCCCCTGCTCGATAACGCGAAAATAGAGGCCGCAACGGGCCGTTTTCACAATGGTCGCCATCACGTCGCGCGCGGCGAATCGGTGATCGAGCTTCCAGCAGGGCTGGCGACCATGACTGACCTCGACGATGGCGCTGCCCAGCGTGAAGCGGTCGCCCAGGCAAATCTGATGCTCTGTCATCCCGCGCGATGCGATATTTTCGCCAAAGGCGCCAGGCGCGTCGAGCAATGGCTGGCCGGGCTTGCGGTCGCGCCACCAGGCATAATGATCCTGCGGATAGAGATGGACAGCCTTGTCCCAGCCGCCATGATGGATCGGGTCGGCAACCTGATTACCCACGAAGCCGTCCCATGTAATCTGCACCGGGCCTGCGACCGGCGTTTTGGCAATCGCGCTATAGTCGCCGTCGCGAAAGGGAACGGGCGTGCCGACGAGCAGCGCGTCGATGGTCATGAAGGGTGTGTCCATGCCCTTTCATGCCATGGCCGTACCGCTCATGCGAGATGCCGGCTGCAACATATTGGCGTCAGGCGGTCTGGATTTCCGAACTAAGCTTGAGCACCTGCGCGCCATTGTCGGCATGGATCAGATAGGCGGGGTTCGCAGGCGACCCGTTGCGACGGACGGGTACGCCTTCGATATGGCGCTCCACCGGACGGTCGAACCGCTCCGTTATATGTCCCCGGCCGACGCCCTGCCCCCAATTCCATCTGACTCGCGCACCTTTACGGAATGTCTGCGACATAGGAGCATCCTCTTACCCATGGGCGCAACCGCGTCAGCCGGTGTCCCAAACCTAACGAAGGGCATAATTCCCAAGGGGTTACCCGGTTCCCTTGGGTTTTCACTTTTCTTCGGCTAAGGGGGCGCGATGGATGCTAGCGGCCTTCGCATTGCCCTGTTCAGCGGCAATTATAATTATGTGCGCGATGGGGCCAATCAGGCGCTCAATCGCTTCGTGGGCTATCTGCTGCGGCAGGGTGCGGCCGTGCGGGTCTATTCGCCCACCACCGATACGCCCGCCTTTGCCCCCGCTGGCGATCTGATCAGCACGCCGTCCGTGCCGGTGCCGGGACGCAAGGAATATCGGATTCCCTACGCCATGTCCTCCAGGGTGCGCCGCGATCTCAAGGCGTTCGCCCCCAATCTGGTCCATTTGTCCAGTCCCGACCCACTGGGCCACCGCGCGCTCAGCTGGGCGCGGCAGCATGGTTTGCCGACGGTCGCATCGGTGCATACAAGGTTCGAAACCTACCCGCGCTATTATGGCCTGGCCTTTCTGGAGCCGGTCATCGAAGGGATATTGCGCCGCTTCTATCGTCGCTGCGACGCGATCGTCGCGCCATCCGAATCGATGGCGCAACTGCTGCGCGAACAGCGGATGAGCTATGATGTCGGCATATGGACGCGCGGCATCGACCGGGAGATTTTCAACCCGGGTCGGCGCGATCTGGGCTGGCGGCGTTCGATCGGCATATATGACGACATACCCGCCATTGGCTTCATCGGCCGTCTGGTGATGGAAAAGGGGCTGGACGTGTTTTCCGACACGATCGATCAGCTTGCGGCGCGCCAAGTGGCGCACAAGGTGCTGGTGGTCGGCGAAGGCCCGGCGCGCGAATGGTTCCAGAACCGCCTGCCCGGTGCCATCTTCACCGGCTTCCAGCAAGGCGCTGACCTGGGCCGCGCGGTCGCCAGCATGGATATGCTGTTCAATCCGTCCGTGACCGAAACCTTCGGCAATGTCACGCTGGAGGCGATGGCGTGCGGCGTGCCTACCGTGGCGGCGCGGGCGACGGGCAGCGAAAGCCTGCTGAGCGACCGGGTGACCGGACGGTTGATCCGTCCCGGCGCGATCGGCGCCTTTGCCGACGCCCTGCAGGATTATTGCCTGAATGGCGACGCGCGCGGGCAGGCAGGTGCTGCGGCGCAGACACGGGCGGAGCGTAACGGGTGGGATCAGGTCAATCAGGCGCTGGTCGACACTTATTTGCGCATCATCCGCCAGCGCGAGCAGGGCATGATGCCGCGATCCAGCCCGGTTCCCTGAACGGGCTTTCGTCCCTATATCAACCGGCATGGCCGATCTTTTCGCTTCCGATGACATGCTGACCGGCGCTGAGCCTGTCAGCGATGCCGCGCCGCTTGCCGACCGCTTGCGACCGCGCACCCTGGCGGAGGTGGTGGGACAGGAGCATTTGACCGGGCCTGATGGCGCGATCGGTCGGATGGTGGCGGCGGGACGTTTGTCATCCATCATCCTTTGGGGACCGCCGGGCACTGGCAAGACCACGACGGCGCGGCTGCTCGCCGATGCGGTGGGCATGCGGTTCGAACCCATTTCGGCGGTGTTTTCGGGCGTGGCCGACCTCAAGAAGGTTTTTGCCGCCGCCAAAGAACATGGCCGTCGCGGCGACAAGACCCTCTTGTTCGTGGACGAAATCCACCGCTTCAACCGGGCGCAGCAGGACGGATTCCTGCCCTTCGTCGAAAATGGCACGGTGACTTTGGTGGGCGCGACCACCGAAAATCCAAGCTTCGAACTGAACGCAGCCCTTCTGTCGCGGGCGCAGGTGTTGATCCTGCGGCGGCTGGATGCCGCGGCGCTGGAACAATTGCTGGACCGGGCAGAAGCGGTGACGGGGCGTCCCCTGCCGCTGGACGCCGATGCGCGCGAGGCTTTGGTCGCCAGCGCCGATGGCGACGGGCGCTTTTTGCTCAATCAGGTCGAAACGCTTTATGCGATCGACATAGCAGAGCCGCTCGATCCGGCAGGACTGTCCGCCCTGCTCCACCGCAGGGTCGCCGTATATGACAAGGATCGGGAGGGGCATTACAACCTCATCTCCGCCCTGCATAAGTCGCTGCGCGGATCGGATCCGCAGGCCGCGCTCTACTATATGGCGCGGATGCTGGTTGCCGGGGAGCAGCCGCTCTACGTCCTGCGCCGACTGGTGCGCTTTGCGGCGGAGGATATTGGCCTTGCCGACCCGCAGGCGCTGGTCCAGTGCCTGGCAGCCAAGGAAGCCTATGATTTTCTGGGCAGTCCCGAAGGCGAAGTGGCCATCGTCCAGGCCTGCCTCTATTGCGCGACCGCGCCCAAATCCAACGCCGCCTACATGGCGATGAAGGCGTCGTTCAAATCAGCGCGCGATACCGGATCGCTGATGCCGCCGCAGAATATATTGAACGCGCCAACCAAGCTGATGAAGGATGTCGGCTATGGCAAGGGCTATCAATATGATCATGACGCGGCGGACGGATTTTCCGGGGCGAATTACTGGCCGGACGACATGACCCCGCAACGCTTCTATGCGCCGACGGACCGGGGCTATGAGGCACGGATTGCCGAGCGGATCGCCTATTGGGAGCGGTTGCGGGCGGAGCGCGGCGCGGGGTGACGCCTGACTTTACGCGCTTTGCCGCGATCGACTGGTCCGGGGCCAAGGGCGCGCGGCACAAGGGGATTGCGGTCGCGCTGTGCGACACGGGGCGGGAAGCGCCCCGACTGGTGCCCGCGCCCGGCGGGGTCTGGTCGCGAACCGATGTGGTGGACTGGCTGATCGCAACAGCTGGTGAGGCCCCTACCCTGTTCGGGTTCGATTTCAGCTTTGCGCCGCCCTTCGTTGCGCGCGGCGGCTATCTGCCGGGCGACACTGTGCCCGACAATGGGCCGGACTTCTGGGCCTATGTCGATCGGCTCTGCCCGGACGAGGATCTGGGCGCGGCGAGCCTGCTGGAGGTCGCGCACCGGCGGCATTTCTATTTCGGCAAGGCGGACGGGGTAAAGGCCGACTATATGCATAATCGCGCGTGCGAGGCGCTGTATCTGGCCGGCGGCGGCGGCAAACCCTCGACCGTCTATGACGCGATCGGCGCGGCGCAGGTGGCCAAGGCAAGCTTTGCCGGCATGCGATTGCTGCACCGGGTGCGGGGCACGGTGTCCATATGGCCGTTCGATCCCTTGCCCATGCACGGATCGCTGGTCGTGGAAATCTATACCAGCCTTGCCGCGTCGGCCGCCGGGCGAGCCAAGGGTCGAGCCAAGATGCGCGATCTGCCAGCGCTGAACGACGCGCTGGAGACGATCGGGTCGAAACGGCATGAGGGCGCGATGCCGGACGACCATGGCGCAGACGCCATATTGACCGCGGCGTGGATGCGGGCGGTGGCGGGACAGGCTGGGCTATGGGCGCCAGCCGCGCTCGATCCAAAAATTGCTGCAACGGAGGGCTGGACGTTCGGCGTCATCTGATAGTAAGGGCGTGTCGCCTGACTGAGGCGCCGGATTAGCACAGTGGTAGTGCAGCGGTTTTGTAAACCGAAGGTCGCGGGTTCAAATCCTGCATCCGGCACCAGTCAGGCCATCCCCCTTGCGTTGAAAGCGAAGCCCCAAACGCAAAATGGGGGCCGACATTGCTGTCGGTCCCCACTGCCGTCGGGTCATGCGATCCGCTTCTCTGGCGAGAGGCGATCATCGGCCCGGCGTTGTCCTGGCACTGGCCCGAAAGCCTGTTTGCCAAGGACTGCTCCAGCTTGGGCCAAGGGCAGCCAGGCTGGCTCTGGTCCGCAATATCCGAAGCCCGACGTTCACTTTCGCGCGTACCCGGCTACGGTCTTTTGGACCGATCCGTCGGTTGATGTCGCCCTCGCGAAAGACATCTTCCAGCGGACCTTCGGTACAGCGTTAAATTCCTGTTTTACCAAGGATTCTCGGAAACGGATCGCTCCGTTCCCAACTGTTCCGATACAAGGAAGGTCTCACCAAAACCGAGTCGTGCAAAGCAGAATCGGCAACGGTCCGTAGCCAAAGCGTCATAAAGCTGTGGATAACTTTTTCGCTCTCTTCAAATTGAAGGCCGCCAGCCCGACCGGGCGTTGGATAACCATACCAAATGATGGCTGAACCGCCGGTTCGTCCCTGCGCCGCTTCCGTTCGCCTCAAAATTTAGCGATGGATAAACAGTGGCTTATCTCGTTGTGCCCTGTTCATGCAACCTGCGTCAAGGTGCAGGGGTTCAAGCGGCAAATCCACGCATTCGGAGGAGAAACTTATGCGTAAAGCCCTACTCGCCCTGGCCGCTGTATCGCTGGCCATCCCCATGTCCATGGCCGTCCCGACCGACGGTGCGCAGGCACGCAAACATTATCGGTACAAGGAATGGCGCGGACGCGATGGCCGGACCTATTGCCGTAAATCGGACGGCACGACTGGCCTGATCATTGGCGCTGCTGGCGGCGCATTGCTGGGCCGGGCGATCGACACGCGCGGTGAGCGCACGACCGGCACTATATTGGGCGCGGTGGGCGGTGGCCTGCTGGGCAAGGAAGTCGACAGCAAGCGTCGCTGCCGTTAACTCCAGCCTATGAAAAAGGGCCGCCTCCCGTCGGAAGCGGCCCTTTCATTCGCTTAAGCCTTGTAGAGCTTAGTTCGACGCAGCGCCGCGGGCTTCATCCACCGAAAACCTGACCTGCTGGCCACCCGACATGCCCCAAACCTTTCCGTCCTTGACAGAGAGATTGAAGGCAACTGCGTCGGGGAAACGACGGCCGGAAATGACGCGGCCCGACTTGGTTTCCTTGACGTCATAGACGTAAGTATAACCTTCGTGGGAAAAGCGCTGCTTGGCAGCGTCTTCAGCCTGAGCGGGGGCAGCGATGGCAACAAAAGCGCCGAGGGCGCTGGCGGCAACAAATTTGGACAGCATTCGCATGGGTAAACTCCTTGTGAATGCCGATCAAACACCTCTTGAATGTTCTTTTCTGTTGGGACGGTTTTATGTCGCAGCGCAGCAAAGCGGCAATCGCAAAAAGCGCCCCTGCAATTGCGTGTAACGCAACCGGAACGTTTTTTGAGTATCAAGCCTTTGATAAGGCGACGATATGATCAAATTCGGCCTTTGACACGGGCGAGACTGACAGGCGCGATTGCCGCAACATAACCATGCCGGCCAGCGCGGGATCGGCCTTCATCGTCTTGAGCGTGACGGGCTTGGCCAGCTTTTCGCGGGCGTGAACATGGACCGCAATCCATTTGCCGCTATCGTCGGTGCTGTCGGGGGCCGCTTCCTCGACAATCTCCATGATGCCCACGGCCTCTACCCCGATATTACTGTGGTAGAACAGCGCGAGATCGCCCCGGCGCATCGCCTTCATGTTGAGTTGGGCTGCGTGATTGCGCACGCCGTCCCATTCCGCTTTCCCCTTGGCGACCAGGTCGTCATAGGAAAAAACATCGGGTTCCGATTTCATCAGCCAATAGTTCATTTTGCCTCCTTGCATCACCGCTCCGCCGCGATCAAGGATGGGAATATCGCTTAACCATCCTTATGTTGCGCGCCCCGTCCCCATAGTTTCAGACCCCTAATTTCGGAGAGAATAAAGTGTCGCAATCGGTGCTGGATCAGGTGCCCGTCCTGTCTATGGCGGAATTGAGCAAGGCGGATTTCGCGCAAGGGTTCGGCGATTCCTTCCAGCGATTCGGCTTTGCGATGGTGCGCGATCATGGCATGGACCCGGCGCTGATCGACGCGGGATGGATGCTGGCGCGCGACTTTTTCGCCCTGCCTGAAGCGACCAAGCGCGCCTATGACGCCAAATATAATGGCGGTCAGCGCGGCTATACCGCGTTCGGCACGGAAATCGCCAAGGGCGCGAGCGAGAATGACCTGAAGGAATTCTGGCATGTCGGGCGCGATCTTCCCCCCGGCGATCCACTGGCAGAAACGATGCCGCCCAATGTCTGGCCTGATGAACTGCCCGCATTCCACCCCGTCTTTACCAAACTCTATGCCGAATTCGACCGGGTGGGGGCGGAATTGCTGTCGGCCATCGCGATCTATCTGGGGCTGGAGGAACGCTGGTTCGACGGGCCGATCGACCGCGGCAATTCAATCCTGCGGCTGCTCCATTATCCACCTGTCTCGCCCGAAGCACCCGGCATCCGCGCGGGCGCGCATGAGGACATCAACCTGATCACCCTGCTACTGGGGGCGGAGGAAGGCGGGCTGGAGCTCAAGGACCGCAACGGCAACTGGCTGCCGGTGGTGCCCCCGCCCGGCGCGCTGGCGATCAATGTCGGCGACATGCTCCAGCGACTGACCAACCATATGCTGCCATCGACCAGCCATCGCGTGGTCAATCCGCCGCCGGAACGGCGCGGCCATTCGCGCTATTCGATGCCCTTCTTCCTGCACCTGCGCCCCGACGTGATGATCGACGCGCTGCCGCAATGCGTGAGCGAGGCCAATCCGCGCCGCGATCCGCCGATCAGCGCACATGACTATCTGACCGAACGGCTGATCGAGATCGGCCTGATCAAGAAGGGGTAAACGGCGTACTCCCGCGCCGGCGGGAGGCCAGTTGTGGCGTTTCGACTGGGCTCCCGCCTGCGCGGGAGCACGCCGCGTCTATTTCCGGCTGCGCCCCAAGGTGATGCCGATTTCCTCGCCCCGTTCGGACAGGGCCAGCTTGACGATCTTCACTTCCACATGGGTCACATTGTCGCCCTGAAGGAAGATGGTGTCGATGATATGGTCGGCCACGGCTTCGATCAGGGTAAAATGCACACCGTCCGGCAAGGCGGTCGAGGCGGCATGCTTGAGGTCCATATAGTTTTTGGACTGCGTCAGCGGGGTCGCCGGATCATAATGATCGGCGATCGCCAGCCGCGCGCGGATGGAGATACGCAGCGGCTGGGGGAGATGCGTCTCCTCCGAATAAATGCCGGTCAGTACGTCGACATGAAGGTTATTGACCTCCAGCGTCAGAAAATCGTCAAATCCAGTCTGCATGGCCTGCCATATCCGGCCCTTCCCTGCTGTCAGACGGGGCCAGTTTAGTCTTTCATTTTGCGATGCGGGCGGTAAAGCCCGCCGCTCCCGGCGCGGTCCATGCGCCATTGATCGCGGATCGGCAAGACGTGTCTATGATTGTCCCTCTCGAAAGCCAGCGGCCAGACGCGATCGAGCGTCTGCTCGACGAAGCGTTCGGCGTCGATCGGCATGCACGGACGGCCTATCTGATTCGCGGGACGGTCGCCTGGATTCCCGCTCTTTCCTTCGCGATGGTGGATGGACAAGGCGCGCTGATCGGATCGCTGCAAAGCTGGCCGGTCGTGCTGACGCAGGATGACGGCACGCAATGCCCCTATATCATGGTCGGGCCGGTAGCGGTCGCCCCCGCGCATCAGGGCGGCGGCCATGGCCGGGCGATGATGGACGCTGTCGTGGCGGCTGCAAAGGCGCAGGGAACAGCGCCGCTGATGATGATTGGCGACCCGGAATATTATGGCCGCTTCTGGGGCTTTAGTGCCCAGGACACGAGCGGATGGCGTGCGCCCGGCCCGGTCGAGCAACGGCGTCTGCTGGCGCTGTCGGTCGATGGCCGCGCTGTGGGCGGCGTGGGGATGCTTGGTCCCGATATTAGCGTCATCGCCTGATTCCCCTTTGCCATCGGGGCGCTGCGATCCTATCTGCATAGCCTATGCCGATGGACCCGCTACCCGACCTTGCCGACCTGTCGCTCAGCGACATTGCGCGCCTGCTTGCCGAAAAAAAACTCCCGCCGGTGGAGAAATGGAATCCCGACCATTGCGGCGACAGCGACATGCGGATCGCGCGCGACGGAACCTGGTTTCACCAGGGATCGCCAATCGGGCGCGAGGCAATGGTCCGCCTGTTTTCCACCATATTGCGGCGAGAAGCGGACGGCAGCTATGTGCTGGTCACCCCGGTCGAAAAGCTGAGCATCGAAGTCGAGGATGCCCCCTTTGTCGCGGTGGAACTCAAGAGCGAAGGCGAAGGACGCGAACGGGCGCTGGCGTTCCGGCTGAACACCGGCGATCTGGTCGCGGCGGGGCCGGACAATGCGCTGCTGCTCCGTGAGACGGCGGACGGGCCACACCCCTATCTTCATGTCCGCGCGGGGCTGGAGGCGCTGGTCGTGCGCAGCGTCTATTATGAACTGATGAACATGGCGCTGGATGAGGGCGCCGAGCGGATCGGCCTGTGGAGCAACGGCGCTTTCTTTCCGCTGGACGGCGGGGCATGACCCTGGCCGAGCGGCTGCGCGCCGCGTTGGCCGAAGGTCATGGCCGCGATGGCACCATCCTGTCATCCGACATGCGCGATCCCCGCATCGACGGGCACATCGCGCTCGCCCCCGCCGCCGTACTGGTCGCCATCACCGACCGGCCCGAACCGGGGTTGATCCTGACCCAGCGGTCGGAACGCCTGCGCAAGCATGCGGGACAGGTCGCCTTTCCCGGCGGCCGCGTCGATCCCGGCGATGCCGATGAGATTGCCGGGGCGCTGCGCGAGGCGGAGGAGGAAATCGGCCTGCCGCCGCATCTGGCGCAGGTCATCGGCACGTCCGACCGCTATCATACCTTTACCGGGTTCGACATCATCCCGGTACTGGCGGTCATTCCGCCCGACCTGCCCTTGCAGCCGCAGGAAAGCGAAGTGGCCGACTGGTTCGAACTGCCCCTCGCCTATGCGCTGGCCCCGGCGAACCGGACCCGGCATGCCGTCGAATTTGAAGGGGCGGTGCGGCATTATTATGAGATATTGTGGCAGGAACGGCGGATATGGGGCGTGACCGCCGCCATCCTGGCAAACCTGTCACACCGGCTGGGCGCATTATGAGCGTGGTGCTGCCCGATGCGCCATGGCGGCATCGTCCCGGTCTCGATAATTTGCTGACGGCGCTGGATGCGGCGGGCGGCAAGGCCCGCTACGTCGGCGGCGCGGTGCGCGACGGCTTGTTGGGGCTTGCGGTCAATGATCTGGATATTGCCACCACGCTTGCCCCCCAGGACGTGCTCGACCGGCTGAAGGCGGCAGAGATAAAGGCGGTACCGACCGGTATCGACCATGGCACGATCACCGCCGTCATCGCCGGCTGGCCGGTGGAGATTACGACACTGCGCCGCGACGTCAGCACCGACGGGCGGCGCGCGACCATCGCCTATACGGATGACTGGCGCGAGGATGCGGCGCGGCGGGACTTCACGATCAACGCCCTTTATGCCGATCCGCTGAGCGGGGAGATCACCGACTATTTTGGCGGGGTTGCCGATCTGGAAGCGCGGCGATTGCGTTTCATAGGCGATGCCGACGCACGCATTGCCGAAGATCATCTGCGCATCCTGCGCTATTTCCGCTTTCTGGCGCGCTATGGCGACGATGAGCTGGACAATATGGCCTATGCCGCCTGCGTCGCTGCGGCCAACAGCCTGATGGCGCTGTCGCGGGAGCGGATTGCCGATGAATTGCTCAAATTGCTGGGGGTCGCCGCGCCGATCCATGCGTTGCGGCTGATGGTCGATGGCGGGATATTGACGCCGGTTTTGCCTGAAGTCGACCGCGCCGGGATCTACCGGCTGGAGCGGTTGATAGCGCGGGAGGCCGCGGCTGGCATTGCACCATCGGCGCTGCGGCGGCTCGCGGCCTTGCTGCCGCCCGATGCGGCGCGGGCCGATCTGGTCGGCGCGCGGCTCAAACTGTCGAACAAGGCGCGCAAACGACTGACGACGGCGCTGGAGGCTGGCTTGGGCGATATGCCGATTCGGGCGCTCGCGTGGCATATCGGGGTCGAAGGTGCGATCGACAGGTTGCTGCTGGATGCCGATGCTGATCTGTCGCCTCTCTCCGCCCTGGACGACTGGACGCCGCCCAAACTGCCGATCGGCGGTGGCGCGTTGATCGCGCGCGGACTGCCCCCCGGCCCCGATGTCGCCAGGGCATTGAATGTCGTGCAGGATATGTGGGTCGCGGAAGGTTTCCCGGACGGCGCGCGGGTTGACGCTATTGCCGATCAGACCGTTTCGAAATTCCAGCGTGCGCGCCAATAGTCGAAGGCGTCCTGTTCGGCCATCGGCTTGGCGAAATAATAGCCCTGCCCCTGCCAGCATCCCAATTGCTGAAGCGCATGGGCAAGTTCCTGCGTCTCGATCCCTTCGGCCGTGACCTTGAGATTGAGCGACTCCGCCAGCGAGAGGATCGTGCGGACGATGACCGTCTTGTCGCGATCCTCCAGCATGTTCGACACGAAACTGCGGTCGATCTTCAATATGTCGATCGGCAGGCTGTGCAGGCTGGCCAGGTTGGAAAAGCCGGTGCCGAAATCGTCCATCGCGATCGGCATCTGCAAATCCTTGAGCGCGAACAGCAATTTGCGGGCCTTGTCGGGATCGGCGATGATTGCGCTTTCAGTGACTTCGGCGGTCAGGCGATGCCCGGCAATGCCGGAATAGCGCAGCGCTTCTTCAAACATCGACGCGACATCGTCCCGCGCCATCTGGATCGGCGAGAGGTTGACGTTGACGCCGACCGGCATGGGCTGGCCGAACCTTGCGTCCCAGCGCGACAATGCCTGCGCCGCTTCATAGGCGGCCCATCGGCCCAACGGCGTGATGAGGCCGCTTTCTTCGGCCACGGCGATGAATTCGACCGGGGACACATGCCCCAATTCCGCATCGTCCCAGCGGGCGAGCGCCTCGAACCCCGTAATCTCTCCGGTATGGAGATGGATCAGCGGCTGATAGGCCAGCGACAGGCCACCCTGCGCCAATGCGTCGCGCAGACGGCTCTCGATCGAAAAGCGGCGCTGCGCTTCCTTGAGAACACCGTTGCGATATATTTCGACCTTGCCGCTGCATTTGGCGATCTTGACCGCTGCCTGCGCCTTGCGAACGATGTCATCGGGGTCATCGCTCAGGCTGGTGGAAAGGGCACAGCCGATCGCGCAATCCACCCGGATTTGCAGGTCGCTCAGCCGGATCGGCGAACTCAGCGCTTCCTTGATCCGCTGGACGATGTGAAGAGCATCCGACAGGCCATTGTTCAGACGGGCGAATATCGCAAAATCATTGCCGCCGATCCGCGCCAGCACATCGCCCTGCCGCAGGCTGGATTTCAGTCGCTTGGCGACCGTGATCAGCAATTCGTCGCCAGCCATCGGGCCAAGCGATTCATTGACCCGGCTGAACCGGCTAAGGTCGATCGCGATGATGCCGAATTGGGCATTTTCGGGCCAGACCGAATTGGCGATCCGGTCGTCAATCTCTTCGCCAAAGCCGGTGCGATTGGGCAGCGCGGTCAACCCGTCGGACAGAAGTTCGCGGCGCAGATTCTTCTCGACCGTCCTTTCGCTGGTACGATCGGTCGCGGTGAACAGGTAAAGTTCGGGATGGTCCGCATCGGCAGGCAAGCGGCCGATGGTGCACATGAAATATTCCGGCCCCAATTTGCCATCGCGGCGAATTTCAAAACTGTCTGCAACGTGATTCGTCTGAATGAATTTCAGGATGCGATCGCGCCACACGGTCGCGGCCTGGCTGATGGCCCCGTCCTTTTCCTGATGCTGGCGAAACGCCTGCAAGAAACGGTCATTGGCTTCGACCACCGACGACAGATTGTCATCATGGGATAAAATCGCTGCCGCCTGCGACATGGCGGCCAGCCATTGGCTCGGCGCTATGACGAAGGATGGATATGCCTCCGCGTCCCCCGCAACAGGGGCGTTGCTGGTCCTTCCGACTGGCCAGTTGCGCACAGAAATGGATTCCATGCCTTGGCCATATCGGGAAGCGGTAAATTTTCAGGAAACGATGCGCCGATCATTGTAAAAAATGGTCATTAAAAGCGATTGTCGCGCGGAAACCCGGTGGGTGGCATGCGGCCAGCCGCACCGCGCGCCACTTTCCACGGCGTCATGTCCGATTCGGTTCGCATCCGCCCGGTCTCGCCCCCCATCGCCCAGCTAAGTCCGTCGGCCAGGCGGAAAGTGATGGCGTCCGACAGACCACCATCGCGATAGCGCTGCATCTGCACGCCCTGCCCACGCGCCATGCGGGGCATTTCGTCGAGCGAGAAAACGAGCAATTTGCGGTTTTCGCCAATCACGGCCACGCTGTCCGACCCCGGCGCGACCGGGCGGATGACAGCCAGCCTGGCGCCGGTGCGGACATTGACGACCTGACGCCCTTTGCGCGTTTCCGCCATGATCTCCGCCACCGCCGCAATGAAACCACGCCCGTCGGAAGACGCCAGCAACAATTCCGTGCCAGCCCGTGCGGGCATGAAGGCGACGATCGCGCCTTCATTGTCCATATCGACCAGCGATCGCACCGGATCGCCAAAGCCGCGACCGCCCGGCAGCTTGTCCGACCCCAGCGTATAGACGCGCCCGGTGGACGTCGCGAGCAGCAGCTTGTCGGTGGTGTAGGCATGGAACGCGAATTGGGGACCGTCGCCCTCCTTGAACTTGAGCGTATCGGCGGCAGCCAGATCGCGATGGCCGCTCATCGCCCTGATCCAGCCGCGTTCGGACAGAATGACGGTGATCGGTTCGCGCTCGATCATCGCCTCCAGCGGGATGTCCCGTGCGGGCCCGGCTTCCTCCACCAATGTACGGCGGTGGCCCAGGGCCGTGTCGGGGCCGTAGCGCTTGCGCAGCGCGGCAATGTCGCGCTTCAGCTTGGTCCGCTGGCGCTGCGGGCTTTCGACCAGCTTTTGCAGATCCTCCTGCTCCGCCACCAGATCGGCATGTTCGCGGCGCAATTCCATCTCTTCCAGCTTGCGCAAGGACCGCAGGCGCATGTTGAGAATGGCTTCGGCCTGCCGGTCGGTCAGGGCAAATTCGTCCATCATCACCAGCTTCGGCTCATCCTCCGTACGGATGATCTCGATCACCCGGTCAAGGTTGAGATAGGCGATGATATAGCCATCAAGCAGTTCGAGCCGATCGGCGATCTTGGCAAGGCGATGCTGCGCGCGCCGGACCAGCACGTCGATCTGGTGCTTGAGCCATTCGATCAGCACCGCACGCAACCCCAGGACGCGCGGCGTATGGGTGGCGTCCAGCACGTTCAGGTTGAGCGGAAAGCGGTTTTCCAGATCGGTCAGCCGGTAGAGACTGTCCTTGAGCACCTGCGGATCGACATTGCGGTTCCTGGGCGTGATGACGATGCGGATCGTCTCATCGCTTTCATCGCGCACATCTTCCAGGATCGGCAGCTTCTTGTCGTTGATCAGGGCCGCGATCTGCTCGATCAGCTTGCCCTTCTGCACCTGATAGGGAATTTCGCTGACGATCAACTGCCAGGTGCCGCCGCTCAATTTCTCTATGCCGGTCGGTTCCCAGACGCCCTGATCATCCTTGCCGGTCGAAAAGCGCGCACGGGTACGGAACGCGCCACGTCCCGTGGCATAGGCTTCGGCAATGATTGCGGGACTATCCACCAGCACGCCGCCAGTGGGGAAGTCCGGCCCCTTCACCACTGCCATCAACGCCGCATGATCCGTATCGGGATTGTCGATCAGCAAGCTGGCGGCATCGAGTATTTCGGTCACATTATGCGGCGGAATGCTGGTGGCCATGCCCACCGCAATGCCGCTGGCACCATTGGCAAGCAGGTTGGGGAAAAGGCCGGGGAACACCTCCGGCTCTTCATCCTCGCCATTATAGGTCGGGCGGAAATCGACCGTACCTTCGTCCAGCCCCGCCATCAGGTCGGCGGCAGGCTGGGTCAGGCGCGCTTCGGTATAGCGCATCGCGGCGGCATTATCGCCGTCGATATTGCCAAAATTGCCCTGCCCGTCGACCAATGGCGTGCGCAGGACGAAATCCTGCGCCAACCGCACCATGGCATCATAAACGCTGCTGTCGCCATGGGGGTGATATTTGCCGATGACGTCGCCCACGACGCGGGCGCATTTCTTGTAGCTTGTGCCGTTGCGGGCAGGGTTGGCGACCAGCACGTCGGCCGACGCGCCGGACGGCTCCATCCTGAGCAGCCGCATCGCCCAGAGCAGGCGGCGATGCACCGGCTTCAACCCGTCGCGCAAATCCGGCAAGGACCGCGCGGTAATGGTGGACAGGGCATAGACGAGATAACGCTGCGACAGCGCCGCGTCGAACGGATGGTCCTTGATATTGTCGAAAGGATCGCGAAAATCGGTCATTACGCGCGGGATAGCAGCACGGGGACGAAACGGAAACGGAGATTTGGCCGGGATCGAACCGCAGCGTTAAAATCCCACCAGCAGCATATCCAGCGCGGCGGCTATCACGTCCTGATGATCGTGCAGCGACAAGGCCGGCTGCCCAAGCGACCGGGCCGGAACCGCCCCCGCAAACTGGGTCATCATGACCAGCGTTTCGCCTTCAATCTGAAAATACGGATTAAGGCGCGCCATGGGTGTGCCAACGTCGGCAATAGGGATGAGCGGTACAACGAATCGGGTCGTCAGATGATCGAGCAAATCGGCCTGGCAATCCAGAACCCAACTACCGTCGGACAGGCGATGCGCGCTAAATCTTGCCATTAGAACATGCGATATTTTTCGAGCGGCAGGCCATGTTTTTCGACATAGGCGTTGGAAGCAGCAATGCCCTGGGCATTCTCCTCTTGCCAGCGGCGTCCGCGTTCGGCGGCGATTTGCTTGGCCAGCGCGTCTTCACAGGTGCGGGACAAGTTGATTCCCAACGCCCGCGCCTCTGCGACAAGCGCCATATCCAGCGACAGGTTGGTCGCCTTGCGCGTCCCGATCCGTTCATGCCTGGTCACAACCAACTCCTTCATAAAACATGCGCATGAACATACGCATCATTCGTCACGGGGCAAGTAGCGTCCCTGCGGGTCATCGGCGATGGCGGCGACGAATTCGGCGCTGATCCAGTCGCGAAACGCCTTCACCTTGGGCGTATTGCGAGCATGGGGCGGATAGACGATCCAGTAGCTCGCGATCTCGCGGACATAGGATGGCATGGCTTCGACCAGCAGGCCCGCCTCTACCTCCGCCTTCCACAAAAACAGGTTCAGGATGGCGATCCCCTGCCCCCCGATCGCGGCACGACCTTCCATCACCTGGCTGTCGAGCGCGATGCCCGGCGGCCCGCCTGCCGGATCGGCCTCCACCCCCATGGCCGCGAACCATTCATGCCACCACATGTCGTCGGGCGACAGGCGCGGCAGGGCATGAAGCGCCTGCGCATCGGCGACCGGACCATGGCGCGCCAGCCAGTCCGGGCTGCACATCGGCGCCAGGCGGTTGTGCGTCAACAGCCGCGCCTCCAGCCCCGGCCAATTGCCCTTCCCCCCGCGAATCGCCAGATCCACGCCGGTGCGGGCAAGATCGACCACCGCATCCTCGGCCTGGATGCGCACCGCCAGCCCCGGATGACGCATCTGGAACGCGCCGATCCGGGGGGCGAGCCAGAGATGGGCGAAACTATTGGTGCAACTGATGGTAAGGACCATCGAATGATCCTGCGCCAGAGCGGCAAAGCCCTGTCGCATCTGGTCGAAAGCGCGGATGATGACCGGCGCGATTTCCCGTCCCTTGTCGGTAAGAAGCACCCGGCGGCCGGCGCGCTGGAACAGGCTCAGCCCCAGCCGGTCCTCCAGCAACTTGACCTGATAGCTGACCGCCGCCTGGGTCATGCCCAGTTCCTGCGCGGCGGCTGTAAAGTTTTCGAGCCGGGCAGCGGCTTCGAACACCCGAACGGCGGAAAGCGGAGGCAAGGCGGACATGGCTTTCCATAAGGGGAGCTTATTATCACTGTCCATGCTTTTGTTGGATGTCGTTACGGAACAGGCGCATTGGTCGCTTCGCACACATGCACCATTTCAATCGAAAGGATCGCGACCATGCGCGACCAGTATGACGCCCGGTTGTGGACGGACCATCATCGCGCAGCCAGCGCCGGGATCGACCGGCTGATTGCACGGATCATGCAGGCATTTCGCGTGCTGCATTCGATCCATTGGTCGGCCCCCTGGTCCGATGACAGCCGGTGCGGCGCGTAAAAACGACAAGGGGCTGCACAACAGGGGTTGCGAATTGGCGGTAAAGCGCCACTTTGCGCCCGTGTCAGATCATCCCCTCCCCCCGCCCCCGCCCGCCTTGTTGACCGACGCGGCGCTGTTCCTGGATTTTGACGGGACGCTCACGCCCATTACCGACACCCCCGACGGGGTGATTGTGGATGATGGACTGGTGCAGTTGCTCCTGGCGCTGCGGGAAAGGCTGGATGGGCGACTGGCGATCGTGAGCGGGCGGTCGATCGAAACGCTGCGCACCCTTGGCTTTGCTGACTTCCTGCTGGCGGGCACCCATGGGCTGGAATTTGCCCGTCCCGGCGGCGCCATCGCCGCGCCAACGCGCCTCGCGGCAATCGATGATGCCGAAGCCGCCTTCAACGCCTTTGCCGCCGACAAGCCCGGCGTGCTGGTCGAACGCAAATCGATCAGCGTCGGGCTGCACTATCGCGGCGCTCCTGCCTGGCAGGATGCCGCGCATGCGCTGGCCCGCCAATGGGCCGATCAGGACGGTCTGGCGCTTCAGCAGGGCAAGATGCTTTATGAATTGCGGCCCGGTGGCGCGGACAAGGGCAGCGCGGTCCATGCGCTGATGGCGCAAGGGCCGATGGCGGGCGGTGTGCCGGTCTTTATCGGCGACGACGTGACCGACGAGGAAGGCTTTGCCGCGGCCGCCGAACTGGGCGGGGTTGGCATATTGGTCGGACCTGTGCGACAAACGCGAGCGGCATATAATTTGGAACAGGTTGCCGCCGTCAGGCATTATCTGCGAGAGGGGGTTGCACGGCTCGCATGATCCGTGCCCCCTCAATTTGCCAAAAAGCATGAGGGGCAGTGCGATAAACAGCAATACTCACCCAATATTGGGCGGCAACGCCCGCAATTTGGACCTCTGGCCGATTGGCAATTGCCAGGCATCGGCGCTGATCGATCGGGCCGGTCGGATGGTGTGGGCCTGCGTTCCCAGGGTCGATGGCGATCCGGTCTTTTCCGCGCTGCTCGACGATGCTGATTGGGATGATGACGCCGCGATCGGTTTCTGGGCGATCGAACTGGAAAATTGCGTTGCGGTAGAGCAATATTATCTGCGCAACACCCCCGTTCTGGTCACGCGGCAGAGCGACACGCAGGGCAACGTCATCGAAATTTTCGATTTCTGCCCCCGCCACAAGCATAAGGGCCGCATGTATCGCCCGGTCGCCTTCGCCCGGATCGCGCGCCCGGTGGCCGGATCGCCGCGCATAAGAGTGCGCCTGCGCCCGACGACGGCCTGGAATGCGGAAAAGGTACCGATCAATTACGGCTCCAACCATATCCGCATGGTCCTGTCCTACATGGCGATGCGGGTGTCGACCGACGCGCCGATCGGCCTGATCGCGCAGGAAAGCTGGTTCCGGCTGGAGCAGGACGCCCATTTCTTCATGGGGCCTGACGAAGGATTTTCGGACGCCCTGCGCCCGGCGCTCCAGCGGATGCTGGACGACACGGTGGAGGAATGGCGCCTGTGGGTGCGCGGCCTCGCCATCCCGGCGGAATGGCAGGAAGCGGTCATCCGGTCCGCGATCACGCTCAAACTGTGCCAGCATGAAGAAACCGGCGCGATCGTCGCGGCGCTGACGACCAGCATCCCCGAACATGCCGATTCGGGTCGCAACTGGGACTATCGCTACTGCTGGGTGCGCGACGCCTATTATACCGTCGAAGCACTCAACCGGCTGGGCGCTCTGGATGTGCTGGAAACCTATCTGGTCTATCTGCGCAACATCGTCGATGGCGCAAAGGGCGGGCATATCCAGCCGCTTTACGACGTGCGCGGCAACGCCACGCTGACCGAGTGGGAGGCGGACGAACTGCCCGGCTATCGTGGCATGGGCCCGGTGCGGGTCGGCAACGCCGCCTACAGCCAGATCCAGCATGACGCCTATGGCCAGATCGTCCTGTCGTCGGTGCAGGGCTTTATCGACTGGCGACTGCTGCGCATGGCGGGCCATGCCGATTTCGAGGCGTTGGAGGCCGTGGGCGAGCGGGCCTGGAGCGTCTATGACAAGCCGGATGCGGGTTTGTGGGAACTGCGCAATCGCACCCATGTCCACAGCTATAGTGCGGTGATGTGCTGGGCGGCGTGCGATCGGCTGGCCCATGCCGCGCTGGCGCTGGACCTGCCCCTGCGCGCGGCGCACTGGCAGAACCGCGCCGACACGATGAAGGCGCGCATCATCGATGCGGCGTGGCGAGAGGACAGCCAGGCCATATCGGCGAATTTCGAGGATGATTCGCGCGACGCATCGCTGCTGCAACTGCTCGATCTGCGTTTCCTGAGCGCGGATGATCCCATGTTCACCGGCACATTGGCCGCGCTGGAGGCGGATTTGCGGCGTGGCAACGACATGCTGCGCTACAGCGCGCCCGATGATTTCGGCGAGCCGGTGACTGCGTTCAACGTCTGCACCTTCTGGCTGATCGAAGCGCTGCATCGCACCGGTCGTACGGAAGAAGCCCGCACCCTTTTCGAAGAGATGCTGAGCCGACGCACCGCCGCAGGATTATTGTCCGAGGATATTGATCCTGTGACCGGGGAATTGTGGGGCAATTATCCTCAAACCTATTCGCTCGTCGGCATCATCAACTGCGCCGTCTTGTTGAGCAAACCCTGGAGCGTGATGCGATGAGTCGCCTGATTGTCATTTCCAACCGCGTGTCCCGACCCAACAAGTCGGGCAATCAGGGCGGACTTGCGGTCGCGCTGGCGCAGGCGTTGCGGGAAAGCCGGGGGACATGGATCGGTTGGTCGGGCGAAATCACCGATAATTTCACCGGCCATATCGGCTTTTACGAGGATGACGGGGTCAAGACTGCGACGATCGACCTGGAAGAACAGGATGTCGACGAATATTATAACGGGTACGCCAACAAGACGCTGTGGCCGCTCTTTCACTTCCGCATCGATCTGGCCGAATATGCCCGCGATTTCGAGGGCGGCTATAACCGGGTCAACCAGCGCTTTGCCGATACCACAGCGCCGCTGATCGAGCCGGAGGACGTCATCTGGGTTCATGATTATCACATGATCCCGCTGGGCCAGATGCTGCGTGACCGCGGCCACCGCAACAAGATGGGCTTTTTCCTGCACATCCCCTGGCCACCCACGCGACTGCTCGTGTCGCTGCCCCATCACAGCAAGCTGGTCAGCACCTTGTTCGCCTATGATGTCGTGGGGTTCCATACCGAAGAATGGCTCGAATCCTTCCGTCATTATGCCGAGCGGGAGATGGGTGGTACGGTGAACGGCGATTTCATCACCGTTGGCGACCGGACGATCCAGGCGGTCGCTTGCCCGATCGGGATCAACGCGAAGGAATTTGCCGAAGCAGCCGAAAGCGAGGTTGCGCAGAACATGCTCCGGCAGATACGCGCATCGCTTCAGGACCGCTCGATGATCGTCGGCGTCGATCGGCTGGACTACAGCAAGGGGCTGGAGGAGCGCTTCAACGGCTATGCCCGCTTTCTGAAGGACCATCCCGACCAGCATCGCAAGGTTTTGCTGACCCAGATCGCGCCGCCTTCGCGCGGCGAAGTCGAAAGCTACCAGCAGATACGCGCCGCGCTCGATTCCCTCGCCGGGCGGATCAATGGCGAATATAGCGATGTGGACTGGACGCCCATCCGCTACGTCAATCAGGGCTACCCGCGCGACAAGCTCGCCGGCATATATCGCAGCGCCAAGATCGGGCTGGTCACGCCGCTGCGCGATGGCATGAATCTGGTCGCCAAGGAATATGTCGCGGCGCAAGACCCGGAGGATCCGGGCGTTCTGATCCTGTCGCGCTTTGCCGGGGCCGCAATGCAGCTCAAGGACGCGCTGCTGATCAATCCCTACAGCCCGGAGGAAATGTCCGACGCTATCCTGCGCGCGCTCGCCATGCCGCTGGATGAACGCAAGCGTCGCTGGCGCGCCATGATGGATAGCGTTGAAAAGCAGGACATCAGCTGGTGGCGGCAATGCTTTACCGGGCGGCTGATGGCGGTGGATCGCGATACGGCGCGGGTTGAGCCGGAGACCGCGGACGGCTAACAACGGCGCATGATCGATGATGATGATGAGCCGCGCGGTTTGGCCGCAACCCTGCGCGCCCGATCAGGCGTCATCATCGGCGCGATCGGCATGGTGGCGTGGATGGCGTTGCTATGGGCGATGTTCGGCGACGTGCTGTAAGGGCCGCACCAATTGCACCCCCGCCCGCTTTGTTCTATGGGCGAGGCCCAAGCAGCCCCGGCACCCGCTGATCCTTCTCGATTCGCGATTGTCGGGGCGCAGTATTTTTGACCAGACAGGAACGCGCATGGCCCGTCGCCGCCAGATTTACGAAGGCAAGGCAAAGATCCTTTATGAAGGCCCGGAACCGGGCACGATCATCCAATATTTCAAGGATGACGCAACCGCCTTCAACGCGCAGAAGAAGGGCACGATTTCCGGCAAGGGCGTGCTCAACAACCGGATTTCCGAGCATATCTTCACGCTGCTCGGCCAGATCGGCGTACCGACCCACTTCATCCGCCGCCTCAACATGCGTGAGCAGCTGGTGCGTCAGGTGGAGATCGTGCCGATCGAAGTCGTCGTGCGCAACGTCGCCGCCGGATCGCTCAGCAAGAAGCTGGGGATCGAGGAAGGCACACAGCTGCCCCGCACGCTGATCGAATATTGCTACAAGGATGACGCGCTGGGCGACCCGCTCATTTCCGAAGAGCATATCGCCTGCTTTGGCTGGGCGACGCAGGAAGAGATGCACGACATTGCCGACATGGCGATCCGCATCAACGACTTCATGTGCGGTCTGTTCGCCGGGATCGGCATTCGCCTCATCGACTTCAAGCTGGAGTTCGGTCGCCTCTATGACGGCGATTACAGCCGCATCATTCTGGCCGACGAGATCAGCCCCGATGGCTGCCGCCTGTGGGACGCTGCGACCAACGAGAAGCTGGACAAGGACCGTTTCCGCCGCGATCTGGGCGGCGAAGTGGAAGCCTATCAGGAAGTGGCGCGCCGCCTGGGCCTGCTGCCCGAAGGGCTGGACACCACGGTGCTCGACCTCGACACGCATCGCAAGAAGCGCGAGAAGGAATAAGTCCTTCGATCCGCCGTCATCCTGACGCAAGTCAGGATCCAGAGTTGGCGCAAAGCCGCCCTGGATGCCGGATCAAGTCCGGCATGACGGTTATGGGTTACGCCATCAGCGCATCAGCGACCAGCTTGATGCCCAGCAGCACCATCAGCACATAGATCAGCGTGTAGAAGCGGGCGGCATCCACCCGCCGCACCAGCGCGACGCCCGCCAGCGTCGCAACGATCGCGACCTGCAGCAGCATGGCGGTCGCCGTCAGATTGCCGCGCGTGAATTGGCCCAGCGCGGCATAGGCGGGCACCTTCATCCAGTTCATGACTGCGAAGGCGACCGCCGTAGTCCCGACCAGCATGTCGCGCGGCAGGCGCCTGGGCAGCACCCACATCTGGAACGGGGGCGAACCGGCATGGGCGATCTGGCTGGAAAAGCCGCTGGCGACGCCGAGCAGCATGCCCACCCAATCGGGCGATGTGGACGGCAGCACAATCGCCCCGCCCCGCTCGACCCATAGCCGTTGCAGCCCGAACACTATCGAAATCACGCCCAATGCGCCCAGCACTGTGGTTTCATGCACTTGCGCGGCAAACAGATAGCCAAGCGTCACGCCGACCGCCGCGCCGGGCAGCATCACCCGCAAGATATGGCCGTCCCAGCTTTTCCGGAATGCCCAGACGCTGACGGCGTCCTGCACGATCAGGATGGGCAGCATTATGGCTGCGCCGCGTACCGGGTCCACGCCCAGCGCCATGATCGGCATGGCCAGTGCGCCGACCCCGGCAAAGCCGCCCTTGGCGAGGCCCGATATGGCCACGGCGATGAAGGCGCAGGCGTAATAGAGATATTCGGGGTCCATAGCGATCGCCTAGCGCAAGGGACAGGCAATTGGCATTGAAAAAGACGCTCAGCGACTGGCGCGATAGCCGATCGTCAGGCCTAGGCTGAAGGTCGCGAGCAGGGCAAGCTGCACCTTTCCCTGCGGGTCGTCATAGCCCACAATCTGTTGCCCCCAAGCGAACAGCCCGACAAACATCGCCAGCGCCACCCCGGACATCCCCATGCTCCCCCCGGATTTCTGCGCCATGACAGTATCGGATGAGATGCTAACAAAAGCATAATGGCTTGCCACCCCGCCACACCGGGACTAGGGGAGCGGCAAAGTCGATCCCCCGGACCGCACGGTTCGGCCCTGTCCGTCTCAAGGAGTTCGCCGCTCATGAAAGCCCGCATTTTCGTCACCCTCAAGGGCGGTGTCCTCGATCCGCAGGGCCGGGCGATCCACCATGCGCTGGAAGGCCTGGGCTTTGACGGCGTCAATGACGTGCGCGCGGGCAAGTTGATCGAACTGGACCTGGCCGATGGCACCAGTGACGAGGATATTGACGGCATGTGCCGCAAGCTGCTTGCCAATACAGTGATCGAAAATTATCGCATCGAAAAGGTCGCCTGAGCCATGAAGAGCGCCGTCATCGTCTTTCCGGGCAGCAATTGCGACCGCGACCTGGCAGTGGCGTTCGAGGCTGCGACCGGCGCGAAGCCAGCCATGGTGTGGCACCGCGATACCGAACTGCCCGACGACATCGACCTGATCGGCGTACCGGGAGGCTTTTCCTATGGCGACTATCTGCGGTCCGGCGCCATGGCGGCGCGGTCGCCGGTGATGCAGGCGGTGGCGCAGGCGGCCGATCGCGGCGTGTTCGTGCTGGGCATCTGCAACGGCTTTCAGGTGCTGACCGAAAGCGGCCTGCTGCCCGGCGCGCTGCTGCGCAATGCCGGTGGGCATTTCGTGTGTCGCGACGTCGCGCTGACCGTGGACAATGCGCAGAGTGCCTTCACCAGCCGCTACGCAGCGGGCGAAACGATTTCCTATCCGGTCGCGCATCATGACGGCAATTATTTCGCCGACGACGCGACGCTCGACCGGCTGGAAGGCGAAGGCCGGGTCGCGTTGCGCTATGCGGAGAATGTCAACGGTTCGGCGCGCAACATTGCGGGGATATTGAACGACAGGGGCAATGTGCTGGGCATGATGCCGCACCCCGAACGGGTGATCGAGGCTGCCCATGGCGCGACCGATGGCAAGCGCCTGTTCGACGGCTTGGTCGAAGGGCTGATGGCGCGGGCCTGATGGCGATTTAACACAGCCTCCGTTCGTTTCGAACGGATATTTGCATTTCCCTCACCCGCCGCGGTGATAATCATATTCCATTGCCCGCCCCTGCTGCTTGGTCAGGATCGCGCCGATGATCGTGCCGCCTGCCCGGCGCAGGCGGTCCACGGCGGCGCGCAGGCCACCATGATGGTTGCGCCCCCATTCGACGACGAGCAGGCTGGCCTGCACCCTGCCCGCCAGCAGCAGCGTATCGGTCCCGCCCAGGATCGGCGGGGCGTCTATCAGCACCGTGTCATAACTGTCGCGCACGGCCAGTAGCAGCGCTTCGAATGCCGGGGTCGCCAGCAGTTCGGCCGGATTGGGCGGCACCGCGCCACAGGGGAGCAGCGCCACGCCAGACGTGCCGGTTTCCACGATAACCTCTTCGGCGCTGGCCTGCCCGGTCAGCAACGCGCTGATGCCGCGACCGGCTGGCAGGCGGAACAGGCTGTGCTGGACCGGGCGGCGCATGTCGCCATCCACCACCAGCACCCGTTTGCCCAGGCCCGCCAAGGCGAGAGCCAGCGCATGCAGGGTCAGTGACTTGCCCTCCCCCTCCTGCGCGCTGGTGACGAGGATCGAGCGCGGCAGGCCGTCCGCCGACGCCAGCAGCAGCGATGACGCAAGCGGCGTGAAAATATCGACCGGCTGCGGGGCGTCGCCTGTCACTGGCACCGACCCCAGCAGCGGCAGACCGACCCGTTCGGTCAGCGTATCGGCGGACGTTACAGCATCATCGAACATGTGCCGCGCCGCGACCAGCAGCAGGCCCAATGCCATCCCGCCCAGCGACGCCAGCAGCAATGTCATGCCGATGCGGGGCGAAAACGGCCGGGTCGGCACGGCTGCGCGATCGAGCGGCTGGATGCGACCGGCCTGAAATCCCGCCTGCGACGCCATGTCGCGATAGCGCTGGAGCAGGCTGTCGTGCAGCATCCGGTAGGTATCGACAGACCGCTCCAATATGCCCGTCTGCACGTCGCGCCCGCGTTCGGCCTGCGCCTGCCGCTCCAGATCAGCGATTTCCGCCGCAATCTGGGTTTCGCCATGCACCGCAACCTCATATTGTTCGCGCAGCGACGCGCGAATGGTGTTGGCCATCGCCTCCGCCTGATCGTCCAGCGCCGCCAGACGGGCGCGCGCCTCGCGCATGTCGGGATGGGCATCCTTGCGGAACTGCCGTTCCTCGACAATGGCGGCGCGCGCTTCGGCGCGGCTCGTCATCAGGCTCTGCATCGCGCCATTGCCCAGCACTTCGGGCAGCGTTTCAGGACTGGCGCGACGTGCGCCCTCCCACCGCTTCTGCGCCGCGATCCGATCCGCCAGCGCCTGCGCGCGATAGGCGTTCAACTGGGCGAGACGCGCGGCGATCGTGCCTTGCGGCGGGCGCTGCGTATCATCGCCATCGTCCGTCGCCCCGCTGGTGCGTGCGGCATAGACCGCCAGATCGCGCTCGGCCCGCGCCAGATCCTTGCGCGCCCCGTCCAGTTCGCCCAGCAGGAAGCGGCGCGCCTGCACGCCCGATTCAAAGCCGCGCTTCAGGTCCGCGCGGATCAGGCTGTCGGCATAGCTGTTGGCGACGCGCGCGGACAGGACCGGGTCCGCACTGACGAAGCTGATGCGCAGAACGCGCGACTTGCCGGGAAGATCGACCTCCAGATTATCGCGCAGCAGGCGCACGACCATATCCTGTTCGACCTGCCGCTGGGTCAGGCTGCCTGCCCCTTCGGTCGGGCGCTTGCGGTCCATGCCCGCAAAAAATGTAGGGGTGCCGACCAGCGCCAGATCGCGCGCGACCTCTTCGGCCAGCGCGCGACTGCGCAGCACTTCCAGTTCGGTCTGCATCAGCGATTCGATGTCGCCCGGCGCGCCATGGGTCGCGGCCTGCGCATTTGACCCGGCGGCCCCCGCTGGCACGTCCTGCACCTCAACGGATGCCGTGGCACGATAGTCCGGGGTGGACATCAGGATGATCAGCGCGCCCGCCAGCAGGCACAATGCCATGGTGACGAACAGGATGACGCGATGGCGGCGCAGCACGGCCCAGCCGTGGCGGGTGGCGGCCGCGAAACGGGCGGCGCGGCCCTCGCCCAGCCCGATTCCGTCAGACGCCATGGTGTCCGGTCCGCTCATCAATTCTTCCCGTCCAGGGCAATGAACCCGGCGGCCAGCGCCGGCGCGGCCAGCAAGGTGCCGCCCAATATCGCCTTCGCCCGCGACAGGCCGACAATGATCATGTCGCCGGGCAGGATTTCGGGATCGGCCGCCTTGCCCCGGCGAATAGCGGCAAGATCGAACATCGCGGCCTGCCGTTCCCCGTCAATCTGCCGCACGACAATGATTTGCGAGAGGCTGGCGAGCCGGGTCGGCCCTTTGGCCAGCGTCACCGCCTGGCTAAGCGTCAGGCGCCCGTCGACCGGGAACAGGCCCGGTTCCCGCACTTCCCCGTCCACGGTGATGCGGCGGCCAACCGCCTTCTTCACGAATATGGTGACTTGCGGCGACACCAGATAGCGCTGACCCAGCCGATCGGCGATCCGGTCGGCCGCGTCGCCAGATGACAGGCCGGCAACCGGCACATCCCCGATCAGCGGCATCCGCACCATGCCAGCCGCGCTCACCTGCGCATCCTCCAGCGACAGGTCCGGCTCATGATAGACCTGAATGCGCAGCACATCGTCGGGGGACAGGCGGTAATCCGCGCCGATGGCGGGCGCTGGCGGAATGATCGCATAGGCCTCGTCACCGCGCGGTGCCTGCTCGACGCTCGCGCAGGCAGACAGCAACGCACAACCGCTCATCGCGGCATAGATCTGCCTGATGGTCATCTGCACTTCTGCCCCCTTATGGCCCGATTGAGGCCGGGGGGTAGCGGTGCGGCACGACGAAGGCAACCACAGGCGCGACGGGTCGCGCCCGATGGCCGGTCGTCAGACGGCGATGCGCCCCGGTGCCGGTTCGGCGAAGCGGCGCGGCTGATCGGGCCAGATGCCGCGGGTGTCATAAACGGCCTTGCCGACACGTTCATCGACGGGGACAGATTTGAACATGTCATGATCGACAAGAATGACGAACACGCCACATTGTTCCAGAGCCGTATCGAGATCGATCAGTTCCGCGCCCGTCCCGGCAAATTCCATCGGCAGGGCTTGGGCGTAGGGTTCGACCAGCTTGATCCGGCGACCATAGCGACGGGCCAGCCGCGCGGCGACCTTGACCGCCGGGCTTTCGCGGAAATCGTCGATATTCGCCTTGAACGCCAGGCCCAGACAGGCAACATCCTCGCCAGCAAAGGCATCGATCATGTCAGACGCCTTGGCCACAACATAGTCGGTCTTGCCGTCATTCACTTCACGTGCGGTGCGGATGATGCGGGCATTTTCCGGGTCGCCATGGACGATGAACCAGGGATCGACCGCGATGCAATGGCCGCCGACGCCGGGACCGGGGGAAAGGATATTGACGCGCGGATGGCGGTTGGCCAGCCGGATCACTTCCCATACGTCGATGTCCATATTCTCCGCGATCACCGACAATTCATTGGCAAAGGCGATGTTGACGTCCCGAAAGCTGTTTTCGACCAGCTTGACCATCTCCGCCGCGCGGGCCGTCGTGGTGATGCACGCGCCGCGCACGAACTGGCGATAGAAGCCCAGCGCCTTGCGCGCACAACGCGGCGTGATGCCGCCAATGCAGCGATCATTGTCGATCAGCTCGACCAGAATACGGCCGGGCAGAACGCGCTCCGGGCAATAGGCGATGGCGATGTCGCCCTGCACGCCCTTGCCGGGCATTTTGAGGTCGGGGCGCATCGTGCCGATGACGTCGCGCATCGCTTCGGTCGTGCCGACAGGCGAAGTGGATTCCAGGATCACCGTGTCGCCCGCCTTCAGCACCGGGGCGATCGTGCGTGCGGCTTTCAGAACATAGCTGATGTCGGGCGCGCGATCTTCCGCCACCGGGGTCGGCACGGCGATGATGAACACGTCGCTTTCCTCGACCTCCAGGCTGGCGCGCAGATTGCCGCGCGCGACGACGCCCTGCACCAGTCCGTCAAGATCGACTTCCTCGATATGCACACGGCCCGAATTGACGGTTTCCACGACATGGGCGGACACGTCCACGCCAACCACCTGCGCGCCGCCACGGGCGATCAGGGCTGCGGTCGGCAGGCCGATATAGCCAAGGCCGATGACGGAAACCTTCTGCTTGGTGTCGACGGGCATGAACAGGCAGTCCTTATGAGGCTAAGATTTGCCGCAGTTTCTGCCTGGAAATGCTGAAGATTTCGGTAACGGTGGCACCAAGATCGACCTTCTCCCCCTGGGGGAGAAGGATATGGAGCCTTACCGCATCCGGAGGATCGGTTAGGCGCAGTTGGATGAGGGGGCTGTGCGCCAACGTCAGGGCGGACGCCCTCACCACTGCGACTAAGGCAGCAAGCTGCCAAGTCTCGTTGCCTCTCCCCTTCGGGAGAGGAGATTATGACGCTCTATCCCGCGATAACGCCGGCAATCCGCTCCGCCGCATGGCCGTCACCGAACGGATTATGCGCCCGCGCCATGGCGTCATAGACGTCCTTGTCGTCCAGCAACTCCAGCACTTCACGCACGATCAGCGCGCGGTCGGTTCCGACCAGCTTCGCCGTCCCGGCTTCCACCCCTTCTGGCCGTTCGGTCGTTTCCCGCATCACCAGCACCGGCTTGCCGAGCGAGGGCGCTTCTTCCTGCACACCGCCGCTATCGGTCAGGACGAGGGTGCAGAGATCAAGCAGCCGCACGAAATGCGGATAATCAAGCGGCTCGATCATCGCGACATTGGGCAGGCCGCCCAGCACTGCGTCCATGATCGGGCGGACATTGGGGTTGGGATGGACCGGGAAGATCACCGCGACGTCAGGCCGCGCCGCGATGTCGGCAATGGAGCGGGCGATCGCCTCCATGCCGCCGCCGAAATTTTCGCGCCTGTGGCTGGTGACGGCGATGATCCGCTTGCCAGCGAAACGCGCGGCAAGATCATCGAGACCGCTGGCAAGCGACGGATCGGCCAGCACCCGGTCGCGCGTCGCGAGCAGCGCGTCGATCACGGTATTGCCGGTAATGTGGATGCCCGCCGCGTCCCGGCTTTCGCGCAACAACGCATCGGCAGCCGCCTGCGTCGGTGCGAAATTCATGTCCGCGATGCAGGCGACGACGCGGCGGTTCACCTCTTCGGGCCATGGGTGGTGGATGTCGCCGCTGCGCAATCCCGCCTCGACATGGGCAACCGGGATCTTGCGATAATAGGCCGCCAGACTCGCGACCATGGTAGTCAGCGTGTCGCCATGAACGACGATGCGATCTGGCTTTTCGGCGTCGAACGCCTTGCCCAGTTCGACGATCAGCTTGGCGGTCAGTCCGTCGAGCGTCTGGTTCGGGACCATGACGTCAAGGTCGACGTCCGGCACGATCCCGGCAATCTCCAGCACCTGATCCAGCAGGCCGCGATGCTGGGCCGTCACGATGACGCGGGTTTCCACGCCGGGCCGCGCGCGCAGGGCGTGGATCACCGGGAACATCTTGATCGCTTCGGGGCGGGTGCCGAACACTATGGCGATCTTCATCATCAATCTTTCTTGCTGCAAAGCGGTATCGCAGCCGCTGTGGCAGAGAAATGTAACCATCGCCTGAACGCAGGCGGCTCCGCAGATGCTTTTGCAACGCCCCGGCGCATGCTAGGGCGTCGGTCTTGCCGCGGGTGATGATGATTTTATGCAGATTGCGATGATCGAGACTGGCCAGGCGGTCACCCGGACCGGCGGATCGAACCGCTGATGTGGCCCTGGGACGAAGACCATCGCGATGACGCCCTGCCCCGCTGGCATCACTGGCTGCTGGCGATCGTGATGCTCATCGTCCTCAGCGCGCTTATGCCGATCTTCGCCGCCTTTTCCTGACGGTTACGCCTTGATCTTCCAGCCGCGCTTCAACAGCGTGTAGCAGAGCGTCCCAAGCCCGATATTGAGCGCCAGCAATACGCTGCTGCCCACCACGATGTTGGTATCGGCCGCCGCGACGAAGCCATAGCGGAAGCCCGAAATGATATAGAAGAACGGGTTGGCGTGGCTGATCCCCTGAAAAAAGGGCGGCAGCCGGTCGATCGAGTAGAAAGTACCCGACAGCAGCGCCAGCGGACCGATGACGAAGTTGGTGACCGCGGCGTTATGATCGAACTTGTCGGCCCAAATGGACGTCAGCACGCCCAGAAAGGCGATGAAGCTGGTGCCGATCAGGGCGAACCACAGCACCGCCCACAGATGCGCGGGGGTGACATGGACACCGGGCCACAGCGCCATGGCCGCCCACAGCGCGGACCCCACGAACAGCGCGCGCGTGACCGATGACGCCACCAGTGCGCCCAGCAATTCACCCACGGAAATAGGCGGCATCAGATAATCGACCAGCGTTCCCTGCACCTTGCCCACCATCAGCGGAAAGCTCGCATTGGCGAAGCAGGCGTTGATCATGCCCATGATGATCAGGCCGGGTGCGACGAAATCGGCGAACGGCACCGCCTGCCCGCGCAGCATCACGGTGCGGCCGCTGCCGCCCAGCGCGACGATGAAGATGACCAGGAACAGCAGGGTGGTGATGGCCGGTCCCCACACCGTCTGAAGCTGCACCTTCATGAAGCGGCGCACTTCCTTCAGATACAGCGCCCAACTGCCCGCCCAGTTGATGTTGCGAATCACCGGCACCCCCGGTTCGGGGAATGGCGGCGTGGCGGGCGCGGTCGGGCTAATTTTGGGCTGGTCGTTCATGGATGGATCGACTATCGGCTGAGAGGATTTGCTGCAAGGGCGCTGTTCACGGATTTGAACCTGCGCACCGGCTCCCCATATAGGGGCGCAGCCAGATATTTTGAGGAGTGTTTCATTGTCCTGGACCGACGAGCGTATCGACCAGCTCAAGGGTATGTGGGAACGCGGCCTGACCGCCAGCCAGATTGCCGAGGAATTGGGCGGCGTCAGCCGTAATGCGGTGATCGGCAAGGCCCACCGCCTGGGCCTGCAATCGCGTCCTTCGCCGGTCAAGGCCAATGACGCGCCCAAAAAGGCACCCGCACCGCCGCGCAAGCCAGCCAGCCCCGCTCCGGCGGTCGAGGCAGAGGCCGCGCCGCGCCCGGTTGCGCCCGCGCCGGTGGCCGAAGCTCCTGCCCCCGTCCGCGCCTTCACGCCCGCCGCAGCGCCTGCCGCGCCTGCGCCAGCGCCCGTTGCTGAAGATGCTGCCGCCAAACCGCAGCCGCGCATCGTGTCGGTCGGGCCGGGCGGTTTCCTGCGTCAGGGTCCGGGCGATCAGCAGGCGCCGATCCCGCCCGCGCCGCCCCGTCGCCTGGTCCCGGCCAAGCCCAGCGCGGAAATCGCGGGCAAGACGTCGTTGCTCGACCTCACTGAGCGGATCTGCAAATGGCCGATGGGGCATCCGGGCGAGCCCGACTTCCATTTCTGTGGCGAGCCGGTGAACCCCGGCTTTCCCTATTGCGTCGAACATTGCGGCCGCGCCTATCAGGCGCAACTGCCGCGCGGCACCCGCCGCCCGCCCCCGCCGCTGCCTTTCGGCGGCCCAAGGGTGCGTTGACCATCTGATCCGGATATAAAAAAGGGGCCGGTTCCTGCGTAGGAACCGGCCCCTTTTTCATGCCATCTATCAGAAGCGGAAGCTGGTGGTCACCATCACGCTCTGCGTGTCGAACTTGTCGCCACGGTTCATGCTCGTGCCGCCCGACGGGGTGATCAGGAACGGGTTGGTGGCGGGCGCAGTCCCCGCACCGACATCGACGCGATAATCGTCGACATTATAGCGGGTCCACAGATAGCGCGCGCCGATCGAGAAATTGTCGGACACTTTCGCTTCAAGGCCGCCACCCATGGTCCAGCCCCATGCGTCTTCCTTGGCATTGACCGAGGTAAAGCTGTTCGCGCCATTGCTGGTGCTAAAGCTGTTCTTGACCTTGGCATAGGCAAGACCGCCGGTGATGTAGGGCATGATGCCGCTGGGCGTGGTGTAGCCCAGGCGCGCGCGCAGATTGCCGTTCCAGTCGATCCGCCGCGTCATGGTGTAGAAGGCCGGGGTGGTCGAATATTCGGTCACGCTGTCGCTGATATAGGCCTTGCCCGCTTCGGCGACGACACCGGCGACGATGCCGCCGAACTGCATGTCATAACCGACATGGCCCATCCAGCCGATCGCATCCTTGTCATCGTCGCAACCCGACGCCGGGGTGGGGCCGCGCGCTGCGCCGCCGCAAGTGCCGGGCGAAAAGGCATTGGCGCCGGTGATGGTGGTCACCGTGTCATTGTAGCTGCCGTCGGCATTGGTATCGAAGCGCAGATGCTCTGCGCCGTCGCTCTTCTGGAAATTATAGCCGAACGACCCACCCACATAAGGGCCAGTCCAATCGACCGGGCCGCTATCCTGTGCGAAGGCGGGGGCCGCCGCCAGAGCGAGCGCCAGGGTGGCGCCAAGCGGCGCGATACGGTTGAAAAACATTGAAAAAATCTCCTCGCCTGATCGGGTATCGAAACCCAACTGCGCTCCGCTAACGGATCGAACGGCGCTTTTGTTTCACATCGCAATGCAACATTTTGTTGCTGTTGCCATTTCAGCACAGTGCTTGCGCGGATCGCCCGCCTGCCTATAGCTTGCAATCATGTCCGATGACCTGTTCGCAGCCCAGCCCACATCCTCCTCCGGCTATGATGCCTCCGCCATTGAAGTGCTCGAAGGACTGGAACCAGTCCGTCGTCGCCCTGGCATGTATATCGGCGGCACGGACGAGCGCGCGCTGCACCATCTGGCGTCCGAAGTGCTGGACAACAGCATGGACGAAGCGGTGGCGGGTCATGCCACGCGGATTGAGGTGACGCTGGAGGCGGGCAACCGCCTGACCATCATCGACAATGGCCGCGGCATGCCGATCGACGAGCATCCGAAATTTCCCGGCAAGTCGGCGCTGGAAGTCATCATGACGACGCTCCATTCGGGCGGCAAGTTTGAGGGCAAGGCCTATGCCACGTCGGGCGGCCTGCATGGCGTGGGGGCCAGCGTCGTCAACGCGCTGTCGACCGAAACAGTGGTGGAGGTCGCCCGCAACAAGGAATTGTTCCGCCAGAGCTTCTCGCAGGGCCTGCCACTCGGCCCGCTGGAAAAGGTGGGCGCTGCGCCCAACCGGCGCGGCACGTCCGTCAGCTTCACGCCGGACACGGCCATTTTCGGCGAGCAGAAGTTCAAACCGGCGCGCCTCTATCGCCTCGCCCGGTCAAAGGCCTATCTGTTCGCGGGTGTCGAGATACGCTGGAAATGCGATCCTTCGCTCATCAGCGACGATACGCCAGCGGAAGCCGTGTTCCAGTTTCCCGGCGGCCTTGCCGACCATCTGAAGGAACAGGTCGGCAATCGCGAATGCGCGACCAGTGTGTTTTTCACCGGCAACCAGGATTTTCCCGGCATTGCTGGCCGGGTCGAATGGGCCGTCGCCTGGCCGCTCTGGTCGGATGGCAGCTATAGCTGGTACTGTAACACCATCCCGACGCCTGATGGCGGTACGCATGAAGCGGGGCTGCGCACCGCTTTGGTCAAGGGCATCCGCGCCTTTGGCGATCTGGTCGGCCAGAAAAAGGCCAAGGACATCACCGCCGACGACATCATGACGTCATCGGAAATCATGCTGTCGGTATTCATTCGCGAACCGCAATTTCAAAGCCAGACCAAGGACCGCCTGACCAGCCCGGACGCAGCGCGACTGGTGGAAAATGCGGTGCGCGACCATTTCGACCATTTCCTCACCGATCATATGGATCGCGGCAAGGCGCTGCTCGCCTATGTCATCGACCGGATGGATGATCGGCTGCGGCGCAAGCAGGAAAAGGACGTCAAGCGCAAGACCGCGACGAGCGCGCGCAAACTGCGCCTGCCCGGCAAACTGACCGACTGTTCGACCGACAATCCCGACGGCACGGAGATTTTCCTGGTCGAAGGCGATTCGGCGGGCGGCTCGGCCAAGCAGGCGCGCGACCGCAAGACGCAGGCGATCCTGCCCCTGCGTGGCAAGATTTTGAACGTCGCATCCGCCAATACTGCCAAGATCCTGGCCAATCAGGAAATTGCCGACATGATCCTGGCGCTGGGCTGCGGCACGCGCAAGGACTGCAACCCCGACAATCTGCGCTATGAGCGCATCGTCATCATGACCGACGCGGACGTCGATGGCGCACACATCGCAACGCTGCTGATGACCTTCTTTTTTCAGGAGATGCCGGAACTGGTGCGGCGCGGGCATCTCTATCTCGCGCAGCCGCCGCTCTACCGGATCGTGGCGGGCGGCAAGAGCCTCTATGCCAAGGATGACGCGCATCGCGAGGAACTGTTGCGCAAGGAGTTCAAGGGCAAGAAGGTCGAGGTCAGCCGCTTCAAGGGGCTGGGCGAAATGAACCCGATGCAGTTGCGCGAGACCACGATGGACCCCGCCACCCGCAGCCTGATCCGCATCACCCTGCCCGCCGATGTCGAGGACCGCGCCAGCGTGCGCGATCTGGTCGACCGGCTGATGGGCACCAATCCGGCGCACCGCTTCGCCTTCATTCAGGAAAATGCAGCGGCGGTGGACGAAGAAGCGATCGACGCATGAAGATGCTCGTCGCGGCGCTTGCCTTGCTGGGGCTGGCGCTGTGGCCGACCGTTGGCGCAGCCAGGGACGCGACCTATCAGGCCAGGGCCGACCAGCTATTGTCCATCCTGTCCGCGCCGGGTGGCGAGGATGCCTATTTCTCCACCCTGTTTCTGGACGCCGTCCCGGTCGCGCAATGGCGCGCATTGGCCGCCGATCTGCGCAAGCAATATGGCAAGCCACTGGCGCGCGGCGCAGTGCAGGTCGAAAGCCCGACGACAGGCGTGGTGGAAATCCGTTATGAGCGGGCGACGATCGGCTTTACGCTAGTGGTCGCGCCCCAGGCGCCCAACCGGGTTGTCGGCCTGCAACTGATCGGCACGCGGCGGACGGATGACGATATGGACCGGGTTCTGGCCGGCATCGCCGCCCTCCCCGGTCGGACCGCGCTTTCGATAGCGCAACTGGGCGATGCAGGCCCGGTCTGGCTGCACGATCAGCACGCCGATACGCCAATGGCAACCGGCTCATCCTTCAAACTCTATATATTGGCGGAACTCGCCCGCGCCGTGGCAGCAGGCGAGCGACGCTGGAGCGACGTCATCCCGCTGTCGCACAAAAGCTTTTCCGGGCGGCTGTTGACGACGCCCGATGGCGCGCCGATGACGCTGCACAGTCTGGCGCTGGCGATGATCGCGGAAAGCGATAATAGCGCGGCCGATACGTTGTTGCTGGCGCTGGGGCGCACGCGGGTCGATGCCATGGTCGCAACCAGCGGCCATGCCCGCCCCGACGCGACGCTGCCCCTGCTGACGACGGCAGAGGCGTTCGCGCTCAAAATGCCCGCCCATGCCGATCTCGCACGCAACTATGCCGCAGCGACGCCCGACCAGCGCCGTGCGATCATCACCGCCAACGCCGCGCAACTGACGGCGGGCGCGGTCGACATCGGCACGGTTGCGGACATTCCCACCGCCATCGACAGCATCGAATGGTTCGCCACGCCGCGCGACATGGTTCGGTTGCTCGACTGGCTAAGGCGAAATGGCGGCGATGCCCTGCCGATCATGGCGGTCAATCCCGGCATTGCGCCTGCCGATGCGAAACGCTGGCGCTATCTGGGCTATAAGGGCGGATCGGAGCCGGGCGTCATCGCCATGAATTTTCTGGTGCAGGCGCGCGATGGCCGGTGGTTCGCCATCGCCGCCAGCTGGAATGACAGCGCCGCGCGCGTCGATGAACCCCGCTTCGTGGCGCTCATGACCCGCGCGCTGAACCTGCTGGCGCAATAGCGCTCAATCAGGATCGCGCGCGCCGTCAGTCATCATCGTTTAGAATGCGCAGCGCAGCACCATCGGGATCATCGAACTGCCCCGCCTTCAATGCCCAGAAAAAGGCGCCAAGCCCGACCAGCCCCAGCGAAAGGGCAATGGGAATGAGGAGAGCAAGGCCGATCATCGTGCCGCCCGCCGCAAACGCAGCGCATTGGCGATGACGATCAACGACGAACCGGACATGGCCAGCGCCGCGACCAATGGCGTGACAAGCCCGGCGATCGCCAGCGGCACCGCCAGAAGATTATAACCCACGGCCAGCATGAAATTCTGACGCACGATCGCCAACGTCCGCCGCGCTGCACGCACGGCAACCGCAACCGATGACAGGCTGTCGCCCAGAAACACGACATCGGCCGCCAGCTGGCTGGCGTCGCTGGCCGATGAAGGCGCCAGGCTGACATGGCCCGCCGCCAGCGCAGGCCCGTCATTCAGGCCATCCCCGACCATCAGCACGCGATGCCCCTGCGCCTTGAGCCGCTCGATCATCGCCAGCTTGGCCTGCGGGCTCATATGGCCGGTCGCCAGCATCCCCGTCGCCATCGCCACTTCATGCAGCGCCTGCGGCCGGTCGCCGCTTGCAATGATGGGATCGAGGCCAAGGGTACGAAGCGCCGCCGCCGTCGCGGCGGCATCGGGACGCAGCATGTCGGCAAAGGTCAGGAGAATATGGCAATCGCCATCCCGATATTCGGTCGCCAGGCTGGTCCAGTTGCCCGCATTGGCCGGTCGGGCAAGCGATACCGGCCTCCCCTGCCACAAGCCGCTGACGCCAACGCCAGCCTCCTCGCGCAGGTCGGACAGCGTGGCCGCCATGACGCCCTCCCGTTGCAGCGCCTCGGCCAAGGCAATGCTCAGCGGATGGCGGCTGGCGCGGGCCAGCGCCAGCACCACCGGCCGCGCATCGGCAGGCAATGCATCGAGGTTTTCGGGCATTGGCCGCCCCAGCGTCAACGTGCCGGTCTTGTCGAACATTGCGCGGTCCGCCTCTGCCAGCCGCTCCAGCGCAGACCCGTCCTTCACCAATATGCCGCGCCGCATCAGCGCGCCGCACGCGACCACCTGCGCGGCGGGCACCGCCAGGCCAAGGGCGCAGGGACAGGTGATCAGCAGCACGGCAGTCGCGATCAGCAGCGCCTGATGCACGCCAGCGCCAGCGATCATCCAGCCTGCAAACGACAGGGCGGCAAGCAGATGGACGGCAGGCGCGTAGAGCCGCGCCGCCCGGTCGGCAATCCGCACATAGCGTGACTTGCCCTGCCCGGCTGCATCCATCATCCGCGCAATGTCGGCGATCAGCGTATCCGCGCCCGCCGCCCTTACGACCACGCTGAGCGGCCCGTCCATGTTGAGCGCGCCCGCATGAACGCCATCACCGACGCCGACCGCCACCGGACGGCTCTCACCCGTCAGGAAGGCCAGATCGACGCTGCTTTTCCCCTCCCGAATTTCGCCATCGGCGGCAAAGCGTTCGCCCGCAGCCACCTGCATCATCATCCCCGGCACCAGCGCGCGCGCTTCCACCCAGCGGCGCTGGCCGGCCTCGATCACATAGGCGCCCGGCGCGGTCTGGCGCAGCAGGGCGGCAACGCCGTCCCGCGCCCGCCCCCGCATCATCGCGTCCAGGCATCGTCCAGCCAGCAGGAAAGTCAGCAGCATCACCGCGCCGTCGAACCAGGCATGGGTGCCGCCGGTAATCGTCTCATAGAGGCTCATGCCCGTGGCCAGCAGCACCCCGATGCTGATCGGCACGTCCATATTGGTGCGCCCGACCCGCAGCGCCGCAAAGGCGGAACGGAAAAATGGCTGCCCGGCATAGGCGACCGTCGGCAGCGCGATCAGGGCGGACAGCCAGTGGAACAGCTCACGAGTCGCGCCCACCGCCCCGGACCAGATCGATACCGACAGCAGCATGATGTTCATCGATGCAAAGCCAGCGACGGCCAGCGCGCGCAACAGCCGCTTGTCCTGCGCATTCTCCACCGCGATCGTCGGATCGGCCAGCGGCTCGGCGGCAAAACCAATGCCCGCAATCGCCGCGCGCAGGTCCGGCAGGGTCATCGCCGGATCATGGGTGATGGCGACGCGCCTGGCCGAATAATTGACCCGCGCGGCATGAATGCCCGGCAGCGCCGTCAGCCCGCGCTCGACCTTGGCGATGCAGCCTGCGCAATGCATGTCCGGCACCGCGAACAGGCTATGGGCCGCATCCGGTGCGATGGGATCAGGCGTCAGGGTGACGGGCAGGCTCGCCATCATCCATGCCTTTCCACAAAGCGCATCTCATGCCCGTCGGCCCTGACGGTCCAGTGGATGATCCACCGTCCCGCTGGCAATGGCTGCGCCGCCCGCCACTCGCCATCGGCCTGCCGCTCTATGCGCAAATCCAAGTCGGGTGCGCGCCCCAGCGGATGCTCCGCCGTCGCGGTGACCGTCATGGGCTGCGATCGCGGCCCGACCAGCTTCAGGATCACATGGCGGGCACCGTCCAGCCGCGTTTCCTGTTGCCAGCCAAGCGCATCCTGTTGCCGCGCCTGCGCCAGCCAGCCGTTGAAGCGTTGGCTGGCGACATAGCTATTGTCGACCACCGTGCCGCCAAAACCGCCCACGGCATAGCTCGCCATCAGGACATTCACCGCGATCACCACGGCAAAGAAGGCCACGAAAATCGCCGCGACATGGCGGCCGGTCAGGTGAAAGCCGGGCATCATTGCAACCTTTCAAAATGGGCGGGTTCGCTGGCTGTGCCGCCTTCGCGGTCAGTGGCGCGGACAGTGAAGGCAAAATCCTCGCGCTGCGGGCCATTCGCTGGCGCAGCGAGGAAGATGCGCAATTTCGCCACGCTGTCGGACGGGACGATCGTGTCGATCGCCGCCCGCGCATCGGCCCGGCCATCCCGGTCGGTCCACAGGCTGACCCCGGCAAGCCCTTCTGCCGATATACGCATGGGCCGTGGCCGCGATTCCATGTTGCGCAGCTTGACCGTAAAGGCATTGCGGACCGTGCCGTCGGACAGGCGCATCGCGATGGGATTGCGATCCTGCTGCGCACTGATGTCGATCCGGGTGCGAGTGCCCAGCGCAAACAGCATGGCGACGCCGACTGCGCTCCACAGCGTAAGATAGACGAGCGTGCGGACATGGAGCAGCGAACGGATGACGGGGCGCGGCGCACGGCCTGCCTTTTCCGCCGTGGCGTCATCCTCGGTGCAATAGTCGATCAGGCCGCGCGGACGCCCCACCTGCGCCATCACCTTGTCGCAGGCATCGACGCACAGCGCACAGGTGATGCAGCCGATCTGCGGCCCCTCACGAATGTCGATGCCGGTGGGGCAGACGGCGACGCACTGGTCGCAATCGATGCAATCGCCAAAGGCGTCGGGCTGCGCCAGCGATTTTTTCAGGCTCCCCCGCTGCTCCCCGCGCCAATATTTATAGGTGACCACCAGCGACTTTTCATCGAGCATCGCGGTCTGGATGCGCGGCCAGGGGCACATATAGATGCACACCTGTTCGCGCATGAAGCCGCCCAGAATGAAGGTCGTGGCGGTCAGGACAGCAACCGTTGCATAGGCAACAGGCGCAGCGGTCCCGCTCCAGAACTGTTGCTGCAACGTCGGCGCGTCGGCGAAATAGAATATCCACGCCCCCCCGGTGCCAAAGGCGATGAGCAGCCATATGCTCCATTTGGAGACCCGCCGGGCGATCTTGCCCGCGCTCCAGGGCGCCTTGTCCAGTCGGATCTGGGCATTGCGGTCGCCGTCGATGAAGCGCTCGACATGCTGGTAGAGGTCGGTCCACACCGTCTGCGGGCAGGCATAGCCGCACCAGGCGCGCCCGACCGCGGAAGTGACCAGGAACAGGCCGACCCCGGCCATGACCAGCAGGCCAGCGACATAATAGAATTCATGCGGCCAAATCTCGATCGCGAACATGTAGAAGCGACGATGGGCGAGATCGACCAGTACGGCCTGATCGGGTGCATAAGGGCCGCGATCCCAGCGCAGCCAGGGCGTTATCCAGTAGATGGCGAGCGTGACCGCCATGACCACCCATTTCAGGCGACGGTAAAAGCCGTCGATCGCCTTGGGATAAACGCCCTTGCGCTTGGCGTAGAGGGACAGGGGAGCGGCGGTCATGGCAGGCGTACCTGACGCCTGCCATCCACCAACCCTTGCACAGGCAGGCTATTGCCGCGCATCGCTCGTCGCCTCCGCCGCGCCGTTGTCCACCGCCGCCGTCGGCACGGGCACCGCCACCGGAGCAGCCTCGCCCCCGCCCAGGCTGTGGACATAGGCAGCCAGCATCCGCACCGTCGCCGGGTCCAGCTTGTCGCCCCAGCGCGGCATCACGCCCTGCCGGCTGTTCCACACCGTCTGGTGAATGCTCTCCGCGTCGCCGCCATACAGCCAGATGCCATCGGTCAGATTGGGCGCGCCAAGCTCGCGATTGCCCTTGCCCGCCGGGCCGTGGCAGACGGCGCAATTGTCGGCGAAAAGCTGCCCGCCCCGCCGGGACGCGGCATCGGGCTTCTGCTGGCCACTGATCGTGCGGACATGCGCCACAAGATCGTCGACCTGCGCCGCCTGCAACAACTGGTCGCGGCCAAATGCGGGCATGATCGACATGCGGGTTTCGGCATGATCGGGATTGCGGACGCCATCGATGATCGTCTTTTCGATGGTGACCAGATCGCCACCCCACAGCCAGTCATCGTCATTCAGGTTGGGATAGCCCTTCGATCCGGCAGCGCCCGATCCATGACATTGCACGCAATGGACCTTGAACGCCGCGCGCCCGCCATCGACCGCCGCCTGCATCAGCGCGGCATTGGCCGGCAACTGGTCGATCGGCGTCGCCGCGATAGCGCGGTGGATCGGCGCGACTTTCTCCGCCTGCGCCGCCATGTCGCGCGCCAGATCGCCACGGCTGGACCAGCCCAGCATCCCCTTGGTATAGCTGTTCACCAGCGGCCAGGCCGGATAGGCGATGACATAGCCCAGCGAAAACAGGATGCAGGCGTAGAAGGTCCACAGCCACCAGCGCGGCAGCGGCGTATCCAGTTCCTCGATCCCGTCCCATTCATGCCCCATCGTCGGGGTGCCGCTATGTTGGTCGATCTTGCTCTTGGTCGGGTCAGCCATGGTCGCCCCCCTTGGTGTCGCTGTCGGTGAAGATCATCGTGGCGGCATCGCCGCTGCGGCGGCGCGCGCCGGGCCGGAAATGCCAGCCGATGAGGATCAGGTAGGAGAGGCCCATGAAAACCAGGCCCCAGCTGTCGGCGAAATGGCGCATCGCGTCATAGCTCATCGCGCCGTCTCCTGCGCGGCGGCGGCCTTGGTATCGACCAGCGTGCCGATCATCTGGAGATAGGCGACCAGCGCATCCATTTCGGTCAGCCTGTTCGGATCGCCGTCGAAATCGCGCACCTGCGCCTTGGGATAGCGCTTGACCAGCGCCGTGCTGTCGGCGTTTGGATCGGCCTGCGCCTTCAGGTCGTCGTTGGCGGCGGCGATGGCGTCCTTGTCATAGGGGACGCCGACGCGCGCCAGGGCGGTCAGATCGCCGCTCATGTCACCGGCCTTCAGGTCGCGTTCGGCCAGGAAGGGATAGGTCGGCATGATCGATTCCGGCACCACCGCGCGCGGGTCTTTCAGATGCTGGACATGCCATTCGTCCGAATAGCGTCCGCCCACCCGCGCCAGATCCGGCCCGGTGCGCTTGGACCCCCACTGGAAGGGATGATCATACATGCTTTCCGCCGCCAGGCTGTAATGGCCATAGCGTTCCACCTCGTCGCGGAACGGGCGGATCATCTGGCTATGGCAGTTGTAGCAGCCTTCGCGGATGTAGATGTTGCGCCCGGCCAGTTCCAGCGGGGTGTAGGGGCGCATCCCCTCCACCTTCTCGATCGTGGAGTCGATCCAGAACAGCGGCGCGATCTCCACGATGCCGCCGATGGCGACGACGATCAGCGCAGCGATGCCCAGCAGGGATACGTTGCGTTCCAGCCTGCCATGATCGAAAAATTTGCTTTTGGTCTTGGTTTCCATGTCGGTTTCTCCGTCACGCGGCGTGCGGCTGGAGGGGACGGTCGGCGGCGGGATCGAACGCAGCATCGCGCATCGGTTTTTCCTCGCGCTGGCGTCCTGCGATGGTCAGGCCGATATTGACCGCCATGATGATCGCGCCAGCCAGATAGAGCAGGCCGCCGGCCGCGCGGATCAGGTACATCGGGAACATGGCCTTCACGACTTCGGAGAAGGCATAGACGAGGTAGCCGTCGCTCCCATATTCGCGCCACATCAGCCCCTGCATGATGCCCGCCGTCCACATCGCCGCGGCGTAGAGGACTATGCCGACCGTCGCCAACCAGAAGTGCCAGTTGACCATGCGCAGCGAATAGAGCCGCTCCCGGCCCCACAGGCGCGGCGCCATATAATAGAGGCAGGCAAAGGTGATCATGCCGTTCCAGCCCAGCGCGCCGCTGTGCACATGGCCGATCGTCCAGTCGGTATAATGGGACAGGCTGTTGACCGCCTTGATCGACATCATCGGGCCTTCGAAGGTCGACATGCCGTAGAAGGCGAGCGCCATCACCATCATGCGGATGATCGGGTCGGTGCGGATCTTGTCCCAAGCGCCGTTCAGCGTCATCAGGCCGTTGATCATCCCGCCCCAGCTGGGCATCCACAGCATGATCGAAAAGACCATGCCCAGCGTCTGCGCCCAGTCGGGCAGCGCGGTGTAATGCAGATGGTGCGGCCCCGCCCAGATATAGAGGAAGATCAGCGACCAGAAATGGATGATCGACAGGCGATAGCTATAGACCGGGCGTTCGGCCTGCTTGGGGACGAAATAATACATCATCGCCAGAAAGCCGGCGGTCAGGAAGAAGCCGACCGCATTATGGCCGTACCACCATTGGGTCAGCGCATCCTGCACGCCCGCAAAGGCGGCATAGCTTTTGGACCCCAGCAGGCTGACCGGCATCGACAGATTGTTGACGATGTGCAGCATCGCGATGGTGATGATGAAGGACAGGTAGAACCAGTTGGCGACATAGATATGCGGTTCGGACCGCTTCAGGATCGTCCCGCCGAACACCAGCAGGTAACAGACCCACACGACCGTCAGCCACAGGTCGACATACCATTCCGGCTCGGCATATTCCTTGCCCTCGGTAATGCCCATCAGATTGCCGGTGGCGGCCAGCACGATGAACATCTGGTATCCCCAGAAGACGAAGCGTGCCATGGTGGGAAAGGCGAGCCGCGCCCGGCAGGTGCGCTGCACGACATAGAAGCTGGTCGCGATCAGCGCATTGCCGCCAAAGGCAAAGATGACTGCCGAGGTATGCAGCGGCCGCAATCGCCCGAAACTGGTATATTCGATCCCCAGGTTCAGCGCGGGAAAGGCGAGTTGGAGCGCGATGTAGAGACCGGCGAGAAAACCGGCCAGACCCCAGAATATCGTCGCAATGACGCCCCAGCGGATCATGTCGTCATCATAACGCCCCTGATCGGGCATCTTGAGCGCGCCGCGGATGATCGCACCATAGTCGGCGCGTTTCAGGGTGAGCGCCGCGAGCAGCAGTCCGGTCGCCGCCACGATCGTCATATGGACGGCAAAACCGCTGTCCGCCGCCATGACCGCCGCAGCGGCCGCGAGCAGGGCCAGCGCGAACCACCCGCCCGCCTTCATGACCAATTGTTCCATGCTTATCCCCCAGGAGATATGTTCGTCGAAATCGCCTGCACGGGCGGACATCGACTGTCCTTGTCCTCTGTCAAAAGGGGGCATCGGGGTCTGTAGGTGAATGTCCCTATCCGGGCCGATATGTGCCGGTCAGGCCGCTTCGGCGAGGCAGGACAACTGGTCGCGATCCAGTATTTCGACGGTGCGACGGTTCGGCAGGTCGATGATTTTCGCCCGCTTCATGTCGGTCATCTGGCGGCTGACCGTCTCGATCGTCAGGCCCAGCACATCGGCGACCTGCTGGCGCGACAGGGGCAGCGCGAAGCTGTCGAGCGGCCCCGCGCCCTCCCCCGCCAGCCGTTGCGACATATCGAGCAGGAAGGTCGCGATCTTTTCCCGCGCATTCTTCCGGCCCAGCAGCAGCATCCAGGCGCGCGCCCGGTCCAGATCGTCCAGCGTGCGTTGCAGCAGGCGGTGGCCAAGTTCGGGATGGGTGCGGGCAAAACCGTCGAACGCACCCCGCGTGAACAGGCAAAGGCGCGCGTCGGTCAGCGCGGTGACGCTATGGGGGGTGCTGCGGCCAAAGGGGCGACCGATGAAATCGGACGGATAGACCACCCCGACAATCTGTTCGCGTCCATCGCCGGTGGAGGCCGACAATTTGAGCGTGCCTTCGATGACATTGGCGACGATGGTGGCATCGTCCCCTTCCCACATCACCGTCTGCCCGGCCTGCACCGTCACCCGCCGGCCAAGGCGATTGAGCGCGGCGCGATCATCCTCCTCCAGCGTGCCGCAAATCGCGCGCGCGCGCACGTCGCATCGCTGGCAGAAGCTGGCGTCCTGGCACGGAACCGGGGCGGAGGCGGCGGGCGCGGTTTGCGCCAGATCAAAATGCATCATCATGATCGCTGCCTGACGCAGCGGCGGGCATCAGCCTATCCGTAATGTCCCTGATCGGGCATCATTGCATCCCGGCCTGGAACGCGATGCGCAGCGCTTCGGACAGGCTGCGCACGTCCAGCTTCTGCATCAGATTGGCGCGATGGATTTCCACCGTGCGCGGCGAAATGCCCAGATCATAGGCGATCGACTTGTTGGGCAGTCCTTCGACCAGGCCGTTCAGCACCTCGCGTTCGCGATCGGTCAGTATGTTGAGACGCGCCTGCGCATCCTCGCGCCGCGCGCCGGCATCGCGGTGGGCGGCAACCTGCGCATTGGCGGCGGCGATGGCGTCCAGAAGGGCCGCCTTCTCGAACGGCTTTTCGATGAAGTCGGTCGCGCCCGCCTTCATCGCGGCCACCGCCATGCCGACATCACCATGGCCGGTCATGATGATGACGGGCAGCAGGACGCCCCGCGCGCGCAGTTCACGCTGCACCTCCAGCCCGTCCATGTCCGGCATCCGCACGTCCAGCAGGACGCAGCCCTGTTCCAGCCCGGCCGCTTCCTTCAGGAACGGGATGCCGCCCGAAAAGCTCTGCACGGCAAAGCCGCTGGTCTTGAGCATGAAGCTGAGCGATCGGCGGATCGCCTCGTCATCATCGACGACATAGATGAGGGGTTGGGTCATGGCGTCAATCCGCGGCGTCCAATGTGAAATGAAAGGCGACACCGCCCCAGCGCGATCGCGTCGCCCAGATGCGGCCGCCATGGCCTTCCACGATGGTGCGGCTGATCGACAGCCCGACCCCCATGCCCGTCGGCTTGGTGGTGCTGAACGGGGTAAAGAGCGATCGTTCGACCGCCGGATCAAGGCCGGGGCCGCTATCGGCGACAATGATCTCCACCCGGCCATCATCGTCAGGCGCGGCCGACAGATGGAGAATGCGCATCGGACGCCCCTCCATCGCTTCCACCGCGTTACGGACGAGATTCGTGATCACCTGCTGCACCTGCACCCGGTTGGCCATGATGCGGCCTACACGGGGATCGACGGCGATGTCCATATCGATGCCCCGGCTGTTGATGCCGATAAAGGCCAGCGCCACCCCTTCCGACAACAGGGTCGATACGGTTTCGGGCTGGCGGTCCGCTTCGCCCCGGCGAATGAATTCGCGCAGCGACCGGATGATCTCCCCGGCGCGCAGCGCCTGCGTCGCGGCCTCGTCCATCGCTTCGCCCAGCAAGGTCCGGTCGATTGCGCCTTCCTGCGCCAGCAGGTCGCGCCCCGCCTCCATATAATTGGCGATCGCCGTCAGCGGCTGGG